>RCMY010000305.1_pt1 | contig 46743 bp, 38 predicted proteins | sample 2041341 | NCBI WGS metagenome assembly RCMY01 (sample SAMN09708234, study PRJNA481090) | Marine sediment metagenome, whole genome shotgun sequencing project.
AAGGCTTCACCAAAACTCGACGTAGTCATATGACCGACGACAGTAAAGTTGCGAATCGCACCGGTCTCTGATGTCATGCTGTAGCTTAATTGAGCACCATTTTCTGCGGTCGCGTAGTCCGTTATGCCGTTACCAATGAGTGGATTGCCCTGGTTGTCAGAACCGTCCTGGAAACCTTTAAACAGGAAAGGGGATGCGCCGATGTTGCCAATGCGAAGCCTTAGGTCATTGTTGTCACTCGGCGCGCCAGCAAGGCCAAGGAGGTCAAACTCAATACCCGCCTGGTGGAAAGAGAAATCCCGGTCGCCGTTGTTCCCGAAGTCATTCGGCTCTTCAGCGATGTCGACATCGGTGGAGATATACTCGGTGATGTGGAACTTAAGCCATAAGTTGACCCTGAGACGACCAAAGCCCGCGGACTGCTCTTCGTCTGCCGGACGAAACGCTCCGTCTTTCGCTTGAATTGCCTGGAAGTTTTGCAGTGCTCCGAAGTTGATTTCTGCACGGCCATCAAGGAATTCTTCAGCTTGCACGGTCGCAGGTGCTGATGCAGCCATAACTGCCGCTGCAAGCACGCTGGCGGACAGAACGCTTGAAGTGCCAAATTTTCTAGTATTCGAAGCAGGTTGGAATTCACCATCCAGATCAATGTTTGCAATTTCTTTTTGAGAATCCACTTTGTTACCCCGTCAGTTGTTTTGAGTTCTATCCATCTGTGAGTGAGATAAGATGTTTTACTGCCTCTCAGCACAAATTAGCATTTATGTACCATTTTATGTAATCGCCATTAAGTGAGCTTTTATTCAGTACATGAGCATAATCTCCAGGTAGAGGAATGAAGTCAAGCTTTTTTGTCATAATATTTACTACTGCCGGGCTTTGCTCAAAGAGGAGTAATGCTTCATGCTCGGGTTTCTTATGCGTAAAAAGGAGCGGGAACGATGCAAAGACAATTAGAAGGTAAGGTTGCGGCTGTCACCGGAGCGGCATCGGGCATCGGGCTGGCCAGTGCCGAAGCGCTGCTCGCGTCTGGCGCACGCGTGGTATTGGTAGACCGCGACGAGGCGGCACTAACGGCAGTGTGCGAAAAGCATGGCGATACGGTGATCCCGCTGGTCATCGATCTGCTCGATTCGAAGGCCTGCGCGACGCTGCTGCCGCGGGTGCTGGAGCTGGCAGGCCAGCTTGATATCCTGCACGCCAACGCCGGTCTCTATATCGGCGGAGACCTGATCGATGCCGACACGGATGCGATCGACAGAATGCTGAACCTGAACGTTAATGTTGTGATGAAAAATGTGCACAGCGTGCTGCCGCATATGATTGAGCGCGGCACGGGCGACATTGTGGTGACGAGTTCGTTAGCGGGCCACTTTCCCACGCCGTGGGAGCCAGTCTATGCGTCATCTAAATGGGCTATAAACTGCTTCGTCCAGACTGTGCGTCGTCAGGTATTCAAACACGGTATTCGGGTCGGATCGGTCTCGCCGGGTCCTGTCATCAGCGCCCTGCTCGCCGACTGGCCGGCGGAGAAACTGCAGGAGGCAAAGGAATCAGGCAGCCTGCTCGAGGCAAGCGATGTGGCCGATGTGGTGATGTACATGCTGACGCGACCACGCGGCGTGACGATTCGTGACGTGGTCATACTGCCCACCAATTTTGATCTCTAACTGGTGTGGTTAGTGAGGGTGCCGGGAGTGACCTAGCTGGGAATAATCTGGCCGCCGCTGTTCTACGCTGTGACGCGCGGCCTGACTACGCCTAGCAGTGCAGGTCATACGGGCACACGCCGATACTCGGGTTAACGAAGCACCACGGCGAGATTTGACGGCAACACGCAGGATACTAGACGTCAGTGGAATTAAATAAGCGAAAAACTAAATCAGCAGGATAGCCGCGCGACTGCAAAAAACGCAGCTGTTTGGCTTTTTCGTGCGCATGTCTGGCGATCTCGCCGTGGTATTTTTTCTGCCAGGCCGCACGCAGCTGCTGGTCCCAGTCAATAGCCGCTTCGGTCATACACGTCTCTAGCAGAGATTCCGCGATGCCACGCTGTTGCAGCGCGGCGCGGATTTTTATCGGCCCGTCGCCCTTGGCAACGCGGCTTCTCAGATAACTCTCGGCAAATCGGCTGTCGCTCTGCAGGCCATCGTCGCGCAGGTCGTCTATTACCTTATCAATGATTTGCTGCGGATGATCGCGACGCTGTAACTTTTGAACAAGTTCCTGCCGGGAGTGTTCGCGACGCGCCAGAAAATCAATGGCGGCGCGGCGCAGCTCTTGTTCAGGAGTCGGACTATTTTTCAACGGCTTCCAGATTGACGACCTCGGCGCTTTCCTGTTCGTCTTCAGCCTTCACCGTACCCAATAACTGACTGCGCAACTCAGTTTCGATTTCCTCTGCAACAGCCGGATTTTCCTCAAGATACTTCGCGGCGTTGGCTTTGCCCTGACCAATCTTATCACTTTTATAGGCATACCAGGCACCCGACTTATCGATCAGCCCTTGCTTAACCCCCAGGTCAATAACTTCGCCTAAACGATTGATTCCTTTGCCATACAGAATCTGAAATTCGGCTTGTTTAAACGGCGGCGCGACTTTGTTTTTTACTACCTTCACTCGCGTCTCGTTACCGATAATTTCGTCACCATCTTTCACGGCACCGATGCGGCGAATATCCAGCCGCACGGAAGAGTAGAATTTCAGGGCGTTACCACCGGTGGTTGTTTCCGGGGAGCCGAACATCACGCCTATTTTCATGCGGATCTGGTTGATGAAAATCACCAGGCAATTTGCCTGTTTAATATTACCGGTGATTTTGCGCATCGCCTGGCTTAACAAACGCGCTTGCAGGCCCATATGCGAGTCACCCATGTCGCCTTCAATCTCGGCCTTGGGCGTTAGTGCGGCGACCGAATCTATGACCAGCACATCGACGGCACCGGAGCGCACCAGCATATCGGTCACTTCCAACGCCTGTTCGCCGGTATCCGGCTGCGACACAATCAGGTCGTCGATATTAACGCCAAGCTTTTCGGCATAGATGGGGTCCAGCGCGTGTTCGGCGTCAATAAACGCAGCGGTACCACCGGCCTTTTGGCACTCGGCGATGACTTGCAACGTTAGCGTCGTTTTACCGGATGATTCCGGCCCATAGATTTCACAGATGCGCCCCTTGGGTAAACCGCCAATGCCCAGTGCTACATCCAGCCCCAGCGAGCCGGTCGAGATGGCCGGCATGGCAACGCGAACATCATCGCCCATCTTCATTACCGTGCCTTTGCCAAACTGGCGCTCAATTTGTGCCAGGGCGGCGTCTAGTGCTTTTTGCTTGTCTGTATTCATACTGCTCTCCAATGGTGTGTCGAGTGGCCATCCAGGCCGGTGGGCAATGTTTGTGCTGGCTGCCGGGGTAAAGACCTTAAGGCCAATAACTGTATATTTAATCAGTATTCTAAAAAACTGTCCAGCCCTGTTTGCAATTTGTTTAAGCGACAATTTTACGCCGCTTTTATACCACTACGCGGTGGCGACATACCGTAGAATGCGCGTTCTTTATTTCCCGGAGCAACTAGTTAAGTGGCCAACAGCAGCACCCAGCACACGCCAATGATGCAGCAGTACTTGAAAATCAAGGCTCAACATACTGAAGAACTTCTGTTTTATCGAATGGGCGATTTCTACGAGTTGTTTTTTGACGATGCCAAGCGCGCTGCTGAACTGCTGGATATCACACTAACGGCGCGTGGCAAGGCACAGGGTCAGCCCATCCCCATGGCCGGCATACCGTATCACGCGGCAGAAAATTATTTGGCCAAGTTGCTGAAAAGCGGTCAATCGATTGCCATTTGTGAACAGATCGGCGATCCGGCTACCAGCAAGGGCCCGGTTGAGCGCAAAGTGGTGCGCGTGCTCACCCCTGGCACGGCAACAGATGAAGCGCTACTTGAAGATCGGCGTGACAATTTACTGGTCGCCGTGCAGCGCGACGCCGATCAGTTTGGCGTCGCCAGCCTCGACCTCAGCAGTGGGCACTTTACGCTGCTGGAGGCTCACGGCACTGATGCCTGCTTGGCCGAACTGCTGCGCCTGCGTCCCGCCGAGCTGTTGCTGAATAGTGATGCAGACTATCCCGTACAACATCTACAACAAATGAATGTGCGGCAGCGCGCAGCGTGGGAGTTCGAAACCGAAACGGCGACCCGACTGCTGTGTACACAGTTTGGCACCCACGACCTAAGCAGCTTCGCCTGCGCAGATATGCACCTCGCCATTCAGGCGGCCGGTTGCCTGCTTGCCTACGTGCAACAAACCCAGCGCAGTAGCCTGCCGCATATTCGGCGTTTGCAGGCTGAGCGTGGCACTGATTATTTGCATCTCGACGGTGCCACGCGGCGTAACCTGGAAATAGATCAGAATCTCAACGGCGGCGCGGCCAACACTATTGTCGCCGTGCTGGATAAAACCCAGGGGCCTATGGGTAGCCGTCTTTTGGCACGCTGGCTGCATCGCCCACTGACCGATGTGGAGCAGCTGCGCCAGCGCCAGCACGCGGTACAAAGCATGTTAGACAATTATCACTACGAGGCGCTGCAGGCAACGCTACAACCGGTAGGTGACATGGAGCGCATCCTTTCGCGGGTCGCGCTGCGCTCGGCGCGGCCGCGCGACCTCAGCCGGCTGGGTGACTCTCTCACGCAACTACCCGCGTTACAAGCCGCCTGCGCGCCGCTGCAATCGCCACTCATCGCCAGTCTGGCTGAGCAGCTCGGCGATTTCCCACAGTTGCAAGAACTATTGGCCACGGCGCTGATCGATAACCCGCCGATGGTACTGCGCGAAGGGGGCGTTATAAAAACAGGGTTCGACCCGGAGCTGGACGAACTGCGCGCCATCAGTACCAACGCCAGCGATGTGTTGTTGGATTTGGAGCAACAGGAACGCGCCGCCACTGGCATCAGCACCTTAAAGGTCGGCTACAACCGCGTGCACGGCTACTATATTGAAATCAGTCGCGGCCAGGCGGATAAGGCACCAGCGCATTATACGCGCCGCCAGACGCTGAAAAACGCCGAACGCTATATCACGCCAGAGCTCAAAGTCTTCGAAGAAAAAGCCTTAGGCAGTCAAGCCAAAGCACTGATACGCGAGAAAGAGCTGTACGAGGTGCTGCTGGATACGTTAAACATGCAACTGCAGGACTTACAGCAAAGCGCCGCCGCCTGCGCCGAACTGGACGTGCTGGCCAACCTTGCCGAACGTGCCCTCGCACTCGATTTGTGCTGCCCGCAATTTACGCCGGAAAGCGGTCTTACTATCAACGCTGGCCGCCACTTAGTCGTCGAGCGGGTCAGTACCGAGCCCTTTATCGCCAACGACCTGACAATGCATAAAGACCGCCAAATGCTGGTGATTACCGGCCCTAATATGGGCGGTAAATCAACCTACATGCGGCAAACTGCAATTATTGTATTGCTTGCGCATATCGGCAGTTTTGTGCCGGCGCGCAGCGTATCGCTCAGCGTATTCGATCAAATTTTTACCCGCATCGGCTCATCCGACGACCTGGCCGGCGGGCGCTCGACGTTTATGGTGGAAATGACCGAAGCGGCCAACATACTTAACAACGCCACCCAGCGCAGCCTGGTGTTGATGGATGAAATCGGCCGCGGTACCAGTACCTTCGACGGCCTGGCGCTGGCCTGGGCCTGCGCTACCCATATTGTGCAGCAAGTCGCCGCCTACACGCTGTTTGCGACGCATTATTTCGAGTTAACCACCCTCGCCGACGATTACCCGCAGGTTGCCAACGTTCACCTGGATGCGACCGAGCATCAAGATAACATTGTGTTTTTGCACAGCATTCACGACGGCCCCGCCAACCAAAGCTACGGTATTCATGTTGCCAAACTGGCGGGCATACCGATAGCAGTCATCGAGGCCGCACGCAAGAAACTGCGTGAGCTGGAGCGACAAGCGTTGAGCACGGGTAATGGCGTGCCATATCAGGAGCAGCTGCCGTTCGAAGCACCGGAACATCCGCTGCTCGGTGCGGTTAAAGGCTTAACGCCTGACGAGCTTAGCCCACGCGAAGCGTTGGATTTAATCTACCAGCTACAGCAACTGGCAGACGCGTAAGCACGCCGATCTCACTTCTAAAGCACCGTGGAATAGTGCTAAACTTCGCGCTTATCCACCACACCAATTAGAGAATAGTAAGGTAAGCCAGCACATGACATTTATCGTTGCCGAGGGTTGTATTAAGTGTAAGCACACCGATTGTGTCGAGGTTTGCCCGGTAGACTGTTTTTATGAAGGGCCTAATTTTCTCGTTATTCACCCCGACGAATGCATAGATTGTGCATTATGCGAGCCGGAATGCCCGGTCGACGCCATTTTTTCCGAAGATGAGCTGCCCGAAGACCAACAGGTGTTTCTGGAGTTGAATGCCGAGCTGGCCGAGGTGTGGCCAAATATAACCGAAATGAAAGAGTCGCCGCCCGATGCCGAAGAGTGGGAGACGGTGAAAGACAAGCTACAGTATTTAGAGCGATAGTCGAGCGGCCGGCCGGCGCTCACCCTTAAGCATTCGGCTGGTAGCCACTAGCTTTCAATCACTGAAGACCGACTGACTGGACAAACCCTGTTTCTCCAGAATGGCACGCAGACGTTTCAAGGCTTCTACCTGAATCTGGCGCACGCGTTCCCGCGTCAGGCCTATTTCCAGACCGACCTGCTCAAGTGTGCTGGACTCATGTCCCAGCAGCCCGAAGCGGCGGGAGATAACTTCGCGCTGCTTCTCCGATAACTCCAGTAGCCAACTGTTGATACTGGAGCGCATATCGCTGTCTTGTAGCAAAAACGCAGGATCCGACACGTGTTGATCGGGAATAGTTTCGACCAGCGTCTTTTCCGAATCGGGGCCGATGGGGGAATCAATCGATGTCACCCGCTCATTCAGACTGAGCATCTTTTTCACGTCAGCCAGCGGCCGGTCAAGCAGCTCGGCGATTTCTTCAGCGCTGGGTTCGTGGTCGAGCTTCTGCGTCAGCTCGCGCGCGGCGCGCAAATAGACATTCAATTCTTTAACGACGTGAATCGGTAAGCGGATGGTACGCGTTTGATTCATAATCGCGCGTTCGACGGTTTGTCGAATCCACCAGGTGGCATAGGTTGAGAAGCGAAAGCCGCGTTCAGGATCGAATTTTTCGACGGCGCGGATCAGGCCCAAATTACCTTCTTCAATCAGGTCAAGCAGCGACAGCCCGCGGTTTAGATAGCGGCGCGCAATCTTAACTACCAGACGCAGATTGCTCTCAATCATGCGCTTGCGACCGGCCTCTTCTCCACGCTGCGCCATACGCGCGAAGTGAACTTCTTCTTCTGCTGAGAGCAGTGGAGAGAAACCGATTTCACCCAGATAAAGCTGGGTAGCATCGAGGGTTTTATCGAAAGTTTCTTCGGCTGGTTGTTTCGCGACCCCTGCAGCTTTGGACTTTGCAGCCGCTTTTCTTTTCGGCTTGGTAGCCGGCTTACTGGTAGCACCTTTGGTATTTTTTTTTGCTTTTACCGCTGGCTTGGTGTCGTCCAACGCTGTTTCCCCTTCCTGATCGCCACTTTCTCCCATAATCCTAACCCTAATCTATCGCCATCGGCTGCGTGTGCCGCCGGTACATTATAAGCGCCAAGCCGTACCTTATAAGTGTCGAGCCGTACCTGGCGTCATATTTTTACATTGTTTTGCCGTTTCGGTAACAGGCTTAGTGGATCAACCGCTTTGCCTGCCCGGCGAATTTCAAAATACAGTTTGGCCTCCTGCGCCTCGCCTTTGGTGCTTTGCCCGGTGCCCGGCCCCCTTCCTGGCCCTCTACCTGGTCCTCTACCTATCTCAGCAATTTTCTGCCCAACCTCTACCTGGTCGCCTTCAGCAACCAATACGCGCTTATTATACGCGTAAGCGCTGAGATACTCTGCATCGTGCTTTACTATGAGTAAATTGCCGTAACCGCGAATACCGTTGCCGGCATATACCACCTTGCCGCCCTTTGCAGGAAACACTGCCTGCCCTGATCGACCGTTGATATCGATGCCTTTCTTGCGCCCAAAGCCACTGTGCCGCGCAACAACTCCCTGCGCAGGCCAGTGCCATGAACCACTCGGTGTGGTGCCAACCGTGGGGGCTGGAGCTGGGGCCGACGTGGCTGGGGGCAGAGCCGCCTTCGCGATCGCTGGCGCTGCCGATTGTGCTGGTCGCGTTCGCTGACGTAAATTCAGCCGTTGCTGTGGATAGATAGTGTACGGTGCAGCAATACCATTCGCCGCCGCCAACTGTCGATAATTCAACCCGTAGCGCCAGGCAATCGAATGCAACGATTCCCCTTTAGCCACGGTGTGAACCGTGCCGGTAAGGGTGCCAGCGCGGCCGTTGCCATAAGCGGCGGAGCTAAGATCAATCACCGGTACTAAACCGCCCGCGCAGCCGCTCAGCACACCCAGTAGTAATCCGACAACCAGCTTAGTATTGTATTTACCCATAGCGATCTACCTGCTAAGCAATATGCTGCAATTAAATCTTCAGTTTAGCAAGTATTTTTTAAAAGCAAGTCAAGAAGCCGCTTTAAGCTGCTGTATTGTATGTTTTATTCGCGGATATTTCTGACCGTTTTTTGAGCGGCTAGCTCTGCTTCGTGTGCCCGCCAAGCCGCTCCAACCCCAGCACCAGCAGTACGGCGAAAGCGGCCAGACCGATGGCCGCCAGCGTGTATGGCTCTTGCTGGGTTAGCGCAACATAATCAGCCGGCAGCACGTTTTGCGTTTGTAGCGCTACCTCGCGCCCATCCTCCTTAACGTAGCTGCTAAGCACATGCTGCCATGGCCATACCATAACCAGTGAACCCGCCAGAAAACCTGTAAGCAGCGCCAGCGTTTGCGAGTGGAAGCGGTGCAGCAAATATCCGAGCAGGTGCGAAAAGCTCAGCAAGCCCACCCCACAGCCGGCAGCAAAGATAGCGACAAAACCGAGGTCGAATTCATGCAACGCCCGCAACACGTTGCTGTACATGCCAAGCAGTAACAAAATGAAGCTGCCTGAAATACCCGGCAAAATCATGGCACAAATAGCCAGCGCGCCGCTACCGAAAATAATCAGCGGCTGTACATCCAACTCGGAAGGACGCATTTCGGCAATCGCCAGAGCAATCGCCAGGCCGGCGAGGAATAAGCCGCCGGTGACGTAGCGCCAGCCAACCTGACGCCCCAGATACCAGGTCGACGCCACAATAAGGCCAAAGAAAAATGCCCACACGCAGGTAGGATAAGTGGCTAGCGCGACCGTGATAAATCGTGCAAACAGAAAAACGCTGGTGATGATGCCAGCCAGCAAGGTAAGTAAAAAGGTGCCATCAATACGACGCCAGAACGCAGCGAACCCTACCCGAAATATTAGCTGCACGCTGACCGGGTTGACGGCGCGAATAGCGTCGAGCAAACGTTCATAAATACCACTAATAAAAGCAATAGTGCCGCCCGACACGCCAGGCACTACATCTGCAGCGCCCATTGCCAAGCCGACTAAAAAAGTGCGTAACATCTATGTTCCAAAGGTTAAAAGTGTTGCAACTTATGCGGGACTTAAACCAGACTTTAACGGCACGAAGCGCACCGCTTCAATACTGCTGGTTTCGATGCCGGTGCTTTTTTTGCGGACTAGCTGCAGCTCCTGCATCTTGTTACCCACCGGCAACACCAGCAGTCCATTGACGGCCAATTGCTCGATAAATTTGGCGGGAATATCAGCCGGCGCAGCGCTTGCCAAAATTGCGTCGAACGGTGCCGCCGCACTCCAGCCGTCGTAGCCGTCGGCGTGGCGGTAATTGACGTTGCGCAGCTTCAGCATGCGCATGCGCTGCCTGGCTTTTTCTTGTAGCGGCCGAATGCGCTCTACGGTGAACACCTGCGGCACTAATTGCGCCAGCACGGCTGTTTGATAACCAGAACCAGTGCCAATCTCCAACACCTTTTCGGGGATGCCGTCGGTTAACAGCAGCTCTGTCATGCGCGCGACAATGTATGGCTGCGACAAGGTTTGCTCATAACCAATTGGTAAGGCGCAATCCTCATACGCGCGATGTGACAGCGCCTCGTCGAGAAAAATATGCCGTGGAGTGGAGCGCATGACTTCAAGCACGCGCTCGTTGCTAATGCCCTGCTCGCGCAGGCGCTGCACCAGCCTGTCGCGGGTGCGCTCTGAAGTCATACCGATGCCGCTGAGCTGAAAATTATTCATTGTTTATGATGCGGGCAAAACCTTTATTATACGCGGAGTTATTACCTTGGATGCAGGTTTGTGGCCACCAATTCGCGCAGCAATGACGTCGCGTAGCAGCCTCTACCCAGCTCAAACTGCAGCACACATTCATCGCCCTGCAATTCCCAGTGCAGCTGTGTTGCACGAGCGCGCAACGCGCGGCGCTGCTGTTGCATGCCAACGGCGACCAGGCCGCTGGCTAAATCGGCGTGGCTGTCGGCAATGCCTTGCTCCTGCTCTGCAACGGCGCAGCCGCTAAGCAATTCGCCGCCACCCCATAATGGCCCGGTTATATGCAGATCACCCCGGTCGACGCGCGTGCATATGTCCGCCGACAGCGCGTCGCGAAACAGCGAGCCGCTGCCATCCAGCTGAAACACATCGCCTGCTGCTGGCTTAACCCAACTGCCGTCTGCTACCCGGTTAGATGCCAGCACATTAAATAGATACGCCCGCGCCGCCGACATATACATACGTTGCCGGCGGCTGGGCTTTTTGCGCGGGTTGGGCTGTTGCGCAAATAAGCGTCGCGCCGCGTCCAGATTAGCGTTGTTAAAGCCAAATCGCTGCGCTCCAAAATAGTTGGGAAAGCCACGCCGCGCCAGCAGCTGACAGCGTTGCTGCAGCTGCTCAGCAGCTGCGTCCACAGCACGCAGCCTGATTGTAAAATAATTACTCTTGTGCACACCAACCCGAAGTTTGCGCTGATGCCGAGTAGCGACTAACACCTGCAATTGTTGGTCATCAAGCGCCTGCCAGTCCGGTTCGCTGCCGGTTGGCAGGTGCACGCTAAACCACTGCCGGGTAACCGCGAGCTTGTCCTTCAGACCAGAGTAGCCGAGTTGGCGCGGTTTAACTTGCGCCAGGCGCTGTAGCTTTTCCAGCACATCCTGAGTATTGAGGTCACGTTTCTGGATCTGTAAAAATACATGTTCGCCGCTGCCGGCAGGCTCAAAACCCAATTGCTCTGTGACACAGAAATCATCGGCGCTGGTTTTTAACTGTGCATTACCCAGCGGGCCGCCGTGGGCATAGGCCAGTTCAGCAGCCATAATTATTGGACAAGCAGTAGCACCACCGCGTGCGCGGCTATACCCTCTTCACGGCCAACGTAGCCCAGCTTCTCAGTGGTGGTGGCTTTCACGTTGATTTGCTCGACGGCGCAATCCAGCGCCGCGGCAATGGCGGTACGCATGGCGGCGATATGCGGCTGCAAGCGCGGCACCTGGGCGACAACGCTGATATCCGCGTTGGCTAATTGGTAGTTGTTTTCCTGCAGCAGACGATAGCTGTGACGCAATAACTCGACGCTGTTAATGTTGTGATAGCGCGCGTCAGTATCCGGGAAGTGCTGGCCGATATCTCCCTGCGCGGCGGCACCCAACAGCGCGTCGCAAAGCGCGTGCAGCACCACGTCGCCGTCGGAGTGGGCTATCAGCCCGGCGCTGTGCGCAATCCGCACGCCGCCAAGCATGACGTGGTCGCCAGCGCCAAAGCGATGCACGTCAAAGCCGTGGCCTATTCGCATAGAGTTGCTCATAAGCTGCCTCGCGAACGTAAAATGTGCTCGGCCAAAGCAAGGTCTTCGGCATAGGTGACTTTAATATTATGCTGCGAACCCTGGACGATGATGGGTTGCAGCCCCAACTGCTCAATGGCAGACGACTCATCGGTAATTTCCAGCTGCTGCACCTGCGCGGCCTGTAGTGCTTCTAACAGAACAGCAAAGCGGAATAGCTGCGGAGTTTGTGCCTGGTATAGCTGGCTGCGATTCTGTGTGCCGGCAATGCTGCCGTCGGGCGCGACTCGCTTTAGCGTGTCGACTACGGGCACAGCCAATATACCGCCAACCGAGTGCGCGCCAGCCTGCTGCAATAAACGATCAATATCGGCCGCCATGATGCACGGGCGCGCCGCGTCATGCACTAATATCCAGTCGTCATCCTGCGCCTGAGCGGCAAGAAAGTGCAAACCAGCCAACACCGAATCGCAGCGCTGCGCACCACCTGTGATGGTTTGAATGCGCGCATCGGTGGCGATAGTCAGGTGTTGCCAGTGCTTATCGTTAGCCGCTAACGCGACTACGACGCCGTCAATAGCACTGACCTGCAGTAACGCTCGCAGGGTGTGTTCCAACAGGCTGTGGTTGCCGATTTTTTGGTATTGCTTGGGAATATCACCCGCCAGCCGGGCACCGCTGCCTGCGGCGGGTACTATTGCCCAGTGGCGGGCCCTGCTTGTCATCACCAGAGTTTATTTCTCAACGAACATATAGAATGTTTCGCCTTCTTTAATCATGCCAAGCTCGCTGCGTGCTTTCTCCTCAATGCCAGCAAGGCCATTTTTAAGGCCGTTGATTTCCAGCTCAAGCATATTATTGCGATTGCGCAACCGCCTGTTGGCAGCGCGCTGTTCGTCAATACTATGCTCTAGCTGCTTGATGTGGGCAAAACTGCCCTCGCCCACCCACAGCCGATACTGCAGCTGTAGGAGAACGAGTAACAATATGGCTAAACCCCATTTCATACGACTTAATGCGCTTTGAATGTGACTTGGCGACCGCCTAGTTGCGGAACTCTTTGCGGCCGCGATAAGGTGCCACGTTGCCTATGTCTGCCTCGATGCGCAGCAAGCGATTGTATTTGGCAACGCGGTCCGAGCGGCACAGTGAGCCAGTTTTTATTTGCCCGGCACAGGTACCAACCGCCAAATCAGCGATGAAGCTGTCTTCCGTTTCGCCAGAGCGATGCGAAATAACCGCCGTGTAGCCGGCCGCATGCGCCATTTGAATCGCGGCGAGCGTCTCGGATAAGGTGCCGATTTGGTTAAATTTAATCAGGATGGAATTACCAATGCCCTCGTCTATGCCGCGCTGCAAAATTTCGGTATTGGTGACAAACAAATCGTCACCGACCAATTGGATACGATCGCCCAGCTTTTCGGTATGTATCTTCCAACCGTCCCAGTCACTTTCGTCCAGCCCGTCTTCAATTGACAGAATTGGAAATTTATCGCACAGCTCTCCGAGATAGTCGGTAAACTGCTCTGCGCTAAACGTTTTGCCTTCCCCGCTCAATGAATATTGCCCGTCTTTATAAAATTCTGACGCGGCACAGTCCATCGCCAGAGTCACATCGCTGTCGAGTTTGTAGCCTGCGTTGCTGACCGCCTTGCTGATCGCGTCCAGCGCTGCTGCGTTGGATGGCAAGTCTGGCGCGAAGCCGCCTTCGTCACCCACTGCAGTACTCAAACCCTGCTCCGTCAATACGTCCTTCAGCGCGTGAAAAATTTCCGCGCCACAGCGCAGTGCTTCTGCGAAGTTTTTGGCACCAACTGGCTGTATCATAAATTCCTGAATATCGACATTATTGTTGGCATGTTCGCCACCGTTGATGATGTTCATCATCGGCACTGGCATGGTGTACTGCCCTGATGTGCCATTCAAATCTGCAATGTGCGCATAAAGTGGAATGTTTTTCGAGTCAGCGGCGGCCTTGGCGGCGGCCAAAGAGACGGCAAGAATGGCGTTGGCACCGAGTTTGCCTTTGTTGGCGGTGCCGTCAGCGTCGATCATCGCCTGATCCAGGCTCTTCTGATCATCGACTTTTTTACCAACCAACAGTGGTTTGATTGTGTCGTTAATGTTGGCGACGGCCTGCTGCACACCTTTACCGTTATAGCGGCCTTTATCGCCGTCGCGCAATTCCAGCGCCTCGCGCGAGCCGGTAGACGCCCCCGACGGCGCGCAGGCAGTGCCAACCTGACCGCTATCCAAAACGACCTCGGCCAGGACTGTGGGATTGCCGCGTGAATCCAAAATTTCGAAAGCTCTAATGTTGGCAATTGTTGACATGCTTATGCTCCTAATTAATTTCCAATGGATCGAAATGCTTAACCAACTCATCCAGCTGTTGTAACGGACCTAGAAAAGACTCCAGCTTGGCCAAAGGTAAGGCGCAGGGGCCGTCGCACTTGGCATTATCGGGGTCAGGATGTGCTTCGACAAACAAACCTGCCAAGCCCTGCGACAATCCTGCTTTTGCCAACTCGAATACGGCACTACGCCGGCCACCTGCCGAGTCAGCTCTACCGCCTGGCATCTGCAGGGCGTGGGTAACGTCGAACAGCACAGGATAACCGAAGCGTTTCATAACGCCAAAGCCGAGCATGTCGACTACCAGATTGTTGTAACCAAACGAGCTGCCACGCTCGCACAGCAATAGCCGCGAGTTACCCGCCTCTTCGCATTTTTTAAGAATATGCCGCATTTCCTGCGGCGCTAAAAACTGTGCTTTTTTTATGTTAATTGCTTTGCCGGTTGCAGCTAACGCGACCACCAGATCGGTCTGGCGCGACAAAAACGCCGGTAGCTGAACCACGTCGGCCACCTCTCCCACTGCGGCAGCCTGCGCCGGCTCGTGTACATCGGTGATGATTGGCACGTTAAACGTAGACTTCACTTCCTGCAGTATTTTCAAACCCTCTTCAAGTCCAGGGCCGCGAAAAGAATTGATGGAAGAGCGATTGGCCTTATCGAATGAGGCTTTAAAGATGTACGGAATGTTGAGCTTCTGCGTGGTTTTTACAAACTGCTCGGCCACCTGCATGGCCAGGTCGCGTGACTCCAGCACATTCAAGCCGCCGAACAATACCAGCGGTTGGTCATTGGCAATATCGATGCCGTTAATTTGCAGACGCTGCATTATTGTGCCTCGCGATGCGCTATGGCGGCACGCACAAAACCGGTAAACAACGGATGACCATCGCGCGGTGTGGATTTAAATTCAGGATGAAACTGGCAGGCTAAAAACCAGGGATGGTTTTCCAATTCGATCATCTCCACCAAACTGCCGTCTTCCGAGCGACCGCCAATTTTCAAGCCGGCGTCGCACAGCTGTTGAACGTAATTGTTGTTCACTTCGTAACGATGTCGGTGTCGCTCGCAAACGCTGTCGGTAGCATACTCCTTGCGCGCCAGTGAATCGAGTTGCAAATTACAGGTCTGCGCGCCCAAACGCATCGAGCCGCCTAAATCGGTTTTCTCATCACGCTGCTGCACTTTGCCCGCTGCGTCGAGCCACTCGGTAATTAACGCGATCACCGGGTGCGGGGTTGAGTAATTAAACTCAGTACTGTCAGCGTTAGTCAGACCGACAACATTACGCGCATACTCGATCACCGCTGCGTGCATGCCCAGGCAAATGCCCAGGTAAGGTACATTATGAGTGCGCGCGTATTCCACTGCCTGTATCTTGCCTTCTATGCCGCGATGGCCGAAGCCGCCCGGCACCAGAATGGCGTCTTTATCTTCCAATATGCCGACGCCGTTCTTTTCGATATCCTCAGAGTCGATGTATTCGATGTTCACCCTGGTACGGGTTTGAATACCGGCGTGCGTTAGCGCTTCGTTCAACGACATGTAGGCGTCGATCAAATCGGTATACTTGCCGACCATGGCAACGGCAACTTCGTGCTGCGTTTCCAACTGGCCTGCCAGCACCTGTTCCCATTCGTGCAAATCGGCGGGTTTACAGTCAAGACCAAATTTGTCGACCACAATATTATCAACGCCCTGCGCATGCAGCATCAGCGGAATACGGTAGATGGTATCGGCGTCGGGCAACGGCACCACGGCGCGCTCTTCAACATTGGTAAACAGCGCAATTTTACGGCATGAATCGACGTCAATTTCGCGGTCAGAACGGCACAGCAACACATCGGGCTGTAAACCAATCGAACGCATCTCTTTAACCGAGTGCTGGGTCGGCTTGGTTTTGGTTTCGCCCGACGTGGCGATATACGGCACCAGCGTAAGATGGATAAACATTGCGCGCCTGGGGCCCAGCTCAATAGATAGCTGGCGAATGGCTTCGAGAAACGGTTGCGATTCGATATCACCGACTGTGCCACCAATTTCAACCAGCGCAATATCACTGTCGCCGGCACCGTCGATAATGCGCCGCTTGATCTCATCGGTCACATGCGGAATTACCTGCACAGTCCCGCCAAGATAGTCACCGCGGCGCTCTTTGCGCAACACGTTTTCGTACACCTTGCCGGTGGTGAAGTTGTTGCGCTTCCGCATGGTGGTGCGCACAAAGCGTTCGTAATGGCCAAGGTCCAAATCGGTTTCGGCACCGTCTTCGGTAACAAACACTTCGCCGTGCTGAAACGGGCTCATGGTACCCGGGTCAACGTTGATATACGGGTCAAGTTTAAGCAAAGTCACGTTCAGGCCACGCGCTTCAAGAATGGCGCCCAGGGAGGCCGACGCAATGCCCTTGCCCAGTGACGAGACAACGCCGCCGGTAATAAAGATAAAACGGTTCATCAAAAACCTTAAATTTAGCACGCTATGGAGTCGGTCGCAGGACGCGGCAAACTTCACATCAGGATGGGAAATCAGCTTAACAGAAAGGTAGGGGGTGCTCAATCGTCACGAGCTAGCTAAGCGAAAGTACGCGAGCGGACCAAGCGCGTCGGGCTGGTATCGGTGTGCCTGCGATGCAGCCATCGACTTACCGAATTATTGCCAAGCGCGTGCACGCGAACTAGTGTTTATTGACTAGCTAGCAAGCGTATTGCGCGCTGCAGACCTCGCTTCGACCCAAAACGCCTGGTTATTAAGACACCAACGAATCAGTCGCCGCCTGCATATCATCCTGCAGGTCTTCAAGCTCAATGGCTTCCGAGTCTACCGCTATTCCAAGCCGGCCAAACGCGGTCACTGTCGAGTAGTCGATCGCGCCGAGTGGATGCGCGGAACCAGAGTAACTTTCCAGTACCGCTACGGTGACTACATCGGCATAATCGCATTCGAACACTTGACGGCTAAAATTCAGGTGCTCAACGGGAACACATGCCAGCTCATCAGAGAAGTCCCAGCGCTGCAGAATCCTTTGCCCTACTTCGGGATGCAGCGATTCAATGAGATTGTCCAGCGCTTTGGGGTTGGCGAGCAAGGCGCGACTACTCTCGGCATAAATGAGTATGGGCAACACACCAATTTTGTGGGTCAACCCGGCAAGCGTCGCCTGGTCAGAGCGTAAATTGCCGCGGCCGTGGCTAAACACCTGGCAGATACCCGCCACCTCGGTGCTACGACTCCAGGTTTCGCGCAGCCGCTTGTCGATGGCGTCGGTGGTGGCTTGAAACATTTGCTCCATCGCCAGACCCGTTGCCAGGTTGGCGGTGTATTCCATACCAAGGCTCATCAAGGCCATTTTCAGATTTTCGTTCTTACGTTCGCTGCGTCGCATCAACGGACTATTCGCCACCTTGATGATACGCGCGCTAATGGCGGCGTCGCGGCCGATTACTGCGGCCAGGCTGGCGACATTTGAATTCTGGTCCTGCGCCACTTCGCGCACCTGCAGTGCAACTTCTGGCAAAGTCGGTAACACCAGTTCATCCTTCTCGATAGCGCTAAGCAATTCCTGGCGGATTGTTTCGACTTCTGCATTCATGTTTAACCCTTCTTGTACGTGAGCGACGTTCTCACAAGCTTGCACTGTCGCAATAGCGTTGCTGTTAGATGTTAATTTCAGCATAAATTTGTATTTTTTCCGTATCGACGCTGAAGTCATTAGCTGAATAGTTCGCGTATTTCAGCCCTAGCGTATAGCGCCTGGAAAAATTCTTGACGATTAGTAAGTTCAGTTCATTGCCATAGTCAACACCGCCGCGTTCGGCAGAGAAATCGTGGAATACGGCCTTCCAGCGCATACCCGCAAACGCCGTGTCAGCACTGACATACACATCTTTCAGGCCGTTCAATGGCGTGACCAGAAACTGGTCGGCCCAGCCATTGAAGGCTTGCCCGGTTGCCAGCGGTGTTTGAAAGGCGTATGCCCCATCGCCACTCAGCGTCTCAAAACCAAATTCGGCTGTGACTGCGGCGTATCTGAAGCCTGCAACCAGGTGGCGATAATCGGCGTTGATATCCGCCATGCCGTCTTTGTAGTCGCTTTGCCTGGCGTATTCGGCGGCGTACAGCAGCTCAACCCCGCTGAAGGGATACTCGCCTTTAACACGAATACCGGAGGTCTGCCTGGAGGCGGCAGGGTTATTGTCAAAGCTGAGAAAATAGCCGTAGCCCGACACATCGAGCATCGGTGACCCCTTGTATTCAATATTTATCAGCGGCGACTGCATCTGCACATCGTCGTTTTCGCTGTTAGCATCGAAAACGCCGTGCGCTTTATCCACATAGGCCAAGGTTATTTTTGTGTCTGTAAACGAGGTGTTTTCCACTTTCACGGCGTCATAACTTTGTGCCTGCGCTACCCAACCTGAATGGCTATCGGCGCGAGCGCTGTCGAGACTAAGCCGCTGCCGGCCATAGGTAAACGCCGTATCCAACATGCCGGCATAGCTAACATAGGCACGATTCATTGTGCTGCCATCCGGCCCGGCGACCACTGTATGGTGCGCGTCGCCGCCGCTGTAATAGCTATCGCCCAGTACGCGGTTATCTTCACTTTCGAGCAGCACAGAGAAACCTTCGAGATTGCGTGATTTGTAGCCCAAACGGGTGCGCAGCATGCTGGCTGTAGCCGTGCGCAAGCTTATGTCTTGCTGCACGCGCTCAAGCCTGGAACGCAGGTTAAGCCACCAGGTGGGTTTGTTCGCGGGTAAGACCAGTGACTCCACAGACTCCGCCACTGCAAGCGCACTAGTACTCAATAGAACAAGCGCGCACAGGCAGGCACAGAAGCTGGCTGGCAAGAAGGCTGTGAAAAGTTTTTGGCGCATGTCCCCGTGCATCTCTTGGCTTTCTACTGATCTTTTTGTGGTAATTTTCGTTCAACTGCATCGTCGTTCGAGTGTTTAGCTCGATACCGCGTCGTTGCGCATCAGCAAATGCGGCGTGCAACCGCAGTCTGCTCAGGCTATGAACTGAAAACTTCTTGGGGGGAACAGTTACGTCGCTGTAAAAGAAATTCCGTCTTCTCAAATCCATCCCTGATTTAAGTAAAGACAAAAAATGAGCGCGCTGCCGAGTGGCGCGCGTAAATGTGAACGGGCTAACAGATTACAGCTGAATTGCTAACATTTTAGCCAGCTGAATGCGGTGTCATTGCTGGCGTATCAATGCGGCAGTAGCGCTACTGCTCGGGGTTATCGCGTAGTTCGCGGCGTAAAATCTTGCCTACCGCGTTTTTGGGTAGCTCGTCGGTAAATTTGTAGGCTTTCGGACGTTTGTAGCCCGTCAGATTTTCTGCGCTATAGGCGCGCAGCGTGGCCTCATCGAGTGTGCTGTTTTTCTTGACCACAAAGGCTTTGACCACCTCGCCTGAGGCCTCATTCGGTATGCCAACCACCGCGCATTCCAGCACGTCGGGGTGAGCGCTCAACACCTGTTCAACTTCCGTCGGGTAAACGTTAAAACCGGAGACTAAAATCATATCTTTCTTGCGGTCGACAATTTTAAAATAGCCGTCGGCGGTCATCTCTGCAACATCGCCGGTGCGAAACCATTCGCCAAACATCACATCGGCAGTTTTTTCTGGCAGCTGCCAATAGCCCTGCATTACCTGCGGACCGCGGATACACAGCTCGCCTGCCTGCCCGGCCGGCAGCCATTCGTTCTCCACACTCAGAATGCCCGCATCGGTTGACGCAATGGGCAAACCAATGCAACCGTTATACTCCTCCAGCGTCAGCGGGTTAATGCAGGCCGCCGGCGATGTTTCGCTTAAACCGTAAGCCTCAGTAAGATTGCAACCGGTCAACTTGCGCCAATCGTCGGCGACGCGTTTTTGCACAGCCATGCCACCGCCGAGGGAAATCTTCAAATGACTAAAGTCGACGTCGTCTATATTTCTGGCATTAATCAGCGCATTAAACAATGTGTTGACCCCGGTAATAACGGTGAACGGTACCTTTTGCAGCGTACTGACAAATGTTTTCAGATCACGTGGGTCGGTGATCAAATGGTTATGGCCGCCGACATTGAAAAATGCGAGGCAATTACCGGTTAACGCGAAAATATGATAAAGAGGCAGCGCTGTTATCACGACTTCCTTACCCTCGACGATCTGCGCTTGCACCCATGACCGCACCTGCTCAACATTGGCGCAGATATTACCGTGGCTGAGCATCGCCCCTTTCGCTTTGCCAGTGGTGCCGCTGGTGTACTGCAATAGCGCAGTATCGTCTGGCTTGGTTACGACTGGCTGCAGTGTGAGCTCACGACCCTTGCGCAACACCTCAGCAAACGCCAGCGCATTGTCAAGCGCATAGGGAGGCACTTTTTTCTTGATATATTTGACTGCCGCGTTGATCAAAAAAGCGCGCGGCTGCGGCAGCATGTCGCCGATACGACAAACAATGATGTGTTTAATCGTCGTTTGCTGCAGGCATTTCTCCAACACGGCGGCGCAGGTTTCGCTGACAACGATGGCGGTCGCACCGCTATCTTTAAGCTGATGCTGCAACTCGCGCGCGGTGTACAGTGGGTTGGTGTTGACCACGGTCAGCCCGACGCGCAGCGCGCCGAACAAGGCCACAGGATATTGCAGTAAATTTGGCATCATTATGGCAATACGCTCGGCGGGCTGCAGCTGCAGCTCCTGCTGTAGGAAAGCAGCGAACGCGCGGCTGTACTGGTCAATGTCGCTATAGGATAACGTCACGTCAAGATTGGTAAACGCGGGCTTTGCGGCGTATCGCTGCATCGCGCTTTCCGCTAATTCCGAGATCGACGCAAAGGGCACCTCAATTGTGGCTGGTGTTGCAGGTGGGTAGGAATCTAACCAGGGTCGCTGTATGTCCATAGGCTTGTGAATTACTAATGCTCTTATAGGTGGCTGTTTAAAACGTCGCGTTAAGCTGTAGACTAACAATTTCGGCGGCAGAATCATAATCTCCTACTAACCGATCTTGCGTCGAACCCACGCGGTCAATGTGCGCATTGCTGGCAAAAATATGGGTGTAGCCAAAATCGATTGAGTAATGACGGCCCAATGTGTAGCTAAAGCCGGCGGAGACCCAGTAGCGGTCGCTGTCCGGCAAGCGGGCTGAACGCAGTGCCGCATTCGGCGTAGGCGACTCATCGAAGGCGGTGCCGCTGCGCAACGTCCAGCGATCATTGAGTTGCAGGCGTACGCCCAGTGCCGCGCGCCAAGCCGATTTAAAACCAAGCTCCTCTACACCATCTGGCGTTAGCGGGTTGTCGAAGCGGATAGTGATGTCTTGAATGTCTTCCCAGTCCGTCAATATAAAGGCGGCGCTGACACCCCAGCGTGGCGACAGTTGCTGGTACACGCTAAACGAGGCGCTGTCGGGTAGCGATACGTCAGCTTCGATGTCGGTGTCGGCAAACGTCGCTGCGAGAGCGTCACGCAGCGGTGCGTCCAACGCTGCTAATCCGCCACGCTCAGAGGGGGTGGAAAAATCGGCATCACCTTTCAGCGTGTGGTTGATTTGCGATCGCCACGTGAAGCTAAGCCGGGTTGTGTCGCCGGCCCACAGCACGCCAAAGTTTGCCCCCAGGCTGACATCCTCACCCTCATTGCGAACGAAACCGTCGAAGGCACCCTGGCCGGGTAGCGCACCGTTGGAACACAAGCCATTACTGGCAACCCCGCAAATAGCGGCAAAATCCAGCGCGTTGGTGAGTTCCACATTGATGTAGTTGACGCTCACACCCAGCGCAACCGACCAGCGTGAGTTAACATTCCAGGCAATATTCGGATTGATGTTGATGGTCTTGATGTCAGACTTCAACGCCTGGTAGCGCCCCACCCAGTCACTTTCATATTCTGTTGCCAGGCCGAACGGAGCGTTCACGGCAACACCCAGAAAGACGCGCTTGCTGAAGGCGTTGACAAAATACAGGTTAGGCACCAAACCAACCTGGCCGCCGTCGGCGCTGCGATCAGCCGACGGTATTAACGGCAGATTGCCTAGCGGAGTCAACTGCTGCGAGCCGGCGTCGCTAAAGTCGAACGAGGAATTGATGATATGACTGCTCACCTGCAGCTGATTCTCCAGCCTGACAATACCTGCCGGGTTAAACCACGCAGCGCTGGCATCTTCCGCTATCGCTCCGCCGCCGGCGAACGCCATGCTTTGACCACGTGCGCTGTTTTCGATGATGGCAAATGCGGCACCCATCGCGGTATTGGGAACAACTATAAAGAATATTGCGAGCAGCGCGCATTGCCACCACTCGTCTGCAACCTGAAGTCTCATTCTTGTATTTCTCTGGCAACGAATTTTACTGCGACGCCCGCGACAAAATGTTAGCTTAACAGAGATACGTTGCTCAAATACTTAATGTGCAAGTTTTACAGGTGTTTAAAACTTGCGTGTGAGTCGATTGTGATAACCCTCACCAGCAGCTAAACAGCGGCGTGTACTCATGCTCTGACTGTTCTTCTACTACCCCTCTACTATTGCCGCAGCAAACGAATATTGTCAGCACTGACGCCAGCGTTGGTACGAAACGGATTAATGTCTAACCCGCCGCGGCGTAAAAAGCGTGCAAACACGGTCAAGCGCTCGGGCTGCGTCGCCGTATTAATATCGAGAAAAATGCGCTCAACGCACTGCTCGTGGAAGGCCTGGTGATCACGATACGAAATGAGATAACGCAGCAGGGCGCTGCGATCAATACCACGACCACTGTAGGCAACATGCACGCTGGCCCAGTCGGGCTGACTGGTCACCGGGCACAGCGATCGAAATAAATGCGTGTGCACCGACTCGTGGCGCTGCTGCTGTGACGCAATACTGAGCAAACTGGGGTCGGGTTGATAGGCGTCGACGCTCACCGGCAGTTCATCCAGACACTCACCCCGCAGCATGCCGATGGCCTGCAGAGGGCATTGAGCCAGCGTGCTTAGCTTCACGACAACCGGTGCCTTGGCGTTGACCGACAAATCGGATTCCAGCGTTTTCTGCACGTCGAGTATGCCGTCGAAGCGGGTACCGTTGAAGGAGCCCAAGTATAGCTTTAACGACTTGGATTCAATGATTGTGCTCGAAGTGCAGGGAAACTGAATTTCGGCCACGGCAATCTGCGGCTTGCCACGTTCATCCAACCACGACAGTTCATAAGCGTTCCAAATATCGACGCCGGTGAACGGCAGATTTTCACTGTCGATATGCAAGACATCACGGCCCTTGCTGCGCGGAATGGAGCACAGCAGAGATGGCGTGTACACGTTCGGATACTCGCTTTGCTTGCCCAGCGGCGTTTGTGTCAACCCATTGTCATTCATTACAACTCGCGTCTATATTGCTAATTTCACTGAGTATAGTCTATTGCAGCAAGGTTGATTTGGTAGTCTGAATGACTGCGAAGCGGCGCGTCGGCAGCGAGCTATTGACGAATGCGTTTGCCGGAGTTAAGCAGATGCAAACTAAATGAAAAAGCCGCCACAATAAACAGGCTGATCATCAGAAATGCAAAGCCTACCGAAATATCGCTGACGCCCAGCACGCCGTAGCGAAACGCATTGACCATATACAAAATCGGGTTCGCCTTAGACACCGCAACCCAGAAATCGGGCAGCATATTGATGGAATAAAACACCCCGCCGAGATAAATCAGCGGCGTTAACACAAAGGTCGGAATGATCGAAATATCATCAAAACTGTTGGCAAACACGGCGTTGATAAAGCCAGCCAGCGCAAACAACACCGACGTTAAAAACACAATCGCAATGGTAAGCACAACGTGGTTTATGCGCAGGTCGGTAAATAGCAGCGACAACACCGTGACAATAGCACCCACCGCCAAACCGCGTGCCACCCCGCCCAGCACATAGCCCGACAGCACAATATAGTTGGGCACCGGCGACACCAGCAGCTCTTCGACGCTGTGCTGAAACTTGGCGCTGTAAAACGACGATACGACGTTGGAATACGAGTTGGTGATGACGGCCATCATAATCAGGCCCGGTACCACAAACTGCATATAACTGAAGCCGTCCATCTCACCGATGCGCGAGCCGATTAGATTGCCAAAAATCACAAAATACAGTCCTACTGTGATCACCGGCGGCACCAGCGTTTGCAGCCAGATGCGCATGAAGCGCCGTATTTCCTTAACTAATATGGTGCTAAACGCCACCCACTTCTCGTGGTTATTCATGGCGTTACGCTCGCATTATTATCATTGCCTTCGACCAGCGACACGAACAACTCCTCTAGCCTGTTGGCTTTGTTGCGCATGCTAACGACGTTTAACTGTTGCGCCGAGAGTTGCTCGAAGAGACCGTTCAAAGACGTATCGCGCTCGACGGCTACCTCCAGCGTATGCGCGTCGTTACGCTTAACATCGAAACCGGTCACGCTGACGTCGGGCGCTATCTGGTCGCGCACGTCGAGCACAAAAGTTTGCGTTTGCGACTGTTGCAACAGTTCGCGCATGCTGGAGTTTTGAATAATGTGGCCCGCATCGATGATCGCAATATTGCGGCACAGGCTCTCGGCCTCTTCCAGGTAATGCGTGGTTAAAATAATGGTGGTGCCGGTGGCGTTAATATTCTGTAGAAAAACCCACATGGAGCGGCGCAGCTCAATGTCCACCCCGGCGGTGGGTTCATCGAGTATCAGCAATTTGGGTTCGTGTACCAAAGCGCGGGCAATCATCAGCCTCCGCTTCATGCCGCCGGATAACATGCGCCCGGTATCGTTGCGCTTGTCCCAGATACTCAGTAAGCGCAGATACTTCTCCGCCCGCTCGCGCGCCAGCTTGGCGGGCAGCCCGTAATAGCCAGCCTGGGTAACAACAATATCGATAACTTTCTCAAAATGGTTAAAGTTAAATTCCTGCGGCACCACGCCAATCTGCTTCTTCGCCATGGGAAAATCGACGTCGATGTCGTGGCCAAACACTTTTACTGTGCCGCTGGTTTTTTGTACCAGCGAACAGATAATACCGATGGTCGTAGACTTGCCCGCGCCATTAGGTCCCAGCAAGGCAAAAAAGTCGCCCGGCTCCACCTCCAGATCAATACCTTTTAGCGCCTCAAAGCCATTCCCATAGCTCTTGCGCAATTGCTTGATAGATAAAGCATTGGTCATTTAATATGCCTGTATAGATGGAATGAGTTTACAATTGATATGACGACTGCGCGCGAACGGCGCCGCGCATTATAAAGTACGTCTTAGCGAACCGATATGGGGCGTTTAGTTAAACAGCGTCACAGCGTACGATGCATGAGCCAGACTGCCGCTGTGTGATGCGGCGGTAAAACAGACAGCGATGACGAACGTAACTTTCCAAACACCCTATTGTTGGTGATCATATGGACGAATTTGAGCAAGAACAACCTAAAAGACGTAACCTGAACGACGACCCCATCGGCGCGATTTTTGATGGCCTGTCAGACTTTACCAGCGCCGCGTTGCAGCGCGCTGCCAAACAATCCGGCAGAGCGTTTAAAACGCTGAACCGCACGCCAGAGCAATTGCACCGCCTGGCGGCTGCCGGTGAATCACTGCGCGATATGCGAGAAGTCGCTGGCTTGAATCTAGGCGAATTGGCCAGCGCGCTTAATTTGGGCGACAAAAGTCTGCTTGAGGCAGCAGAAGAGGGCCGCGCCGCGCTGCCGTTTGAGATTATTCTGCGTTTATCATCGCTATTGGCGCGCAATGATCCTATCCCCTTCGTGCTTAAATTCACGCGCAGCTACAACCCGCGCCTATCAGAGTTTTTAAATGACTGGGGCGTGGGCCGCCTGCCACTGCAATACGAGCGTGAACGTGAGTTTATTAATATCTATCGTAAAGATGACGCGGTGCGCGAACTTGACGATGAAGACTTCGCAAAGGTACTGGCTTTCACCGAAAGCGCTTTCGATATGGCCATGCACTTTATTGCCGATACCCGCAGCGATGACGATGAGCTACAAGAAGAGGAAGAAGAAGACGCAAGCGCATCCGAAAATGACCGGTCTGACAATGACACACCCGAACAAGAAGACCGCTAAATGAAATTACATCTGCTGTTAACCGGCAACGAACTGATGAGCGGCAACACGGTCGACTCTAACTCAGCACGCATCGCCCAGCAATTAGCATACTGCGGATTACGCGTGGCACGCAAAGTGACGGTTGGCGACGATTTGGATTTGCTAGTCAACGAGATTAAACAGGCCAGCGAGGCCAGCGACATTCTCATTGTCAACGGCGGGCTGGGCCCTACGGTCGATGACTTAACCCCACAAGCGCTGGCGTTGGCAGCCGGCGTGCAATTGCAGGAGCACCCCGAGGCCAGCGAGCACGTTAAAAACTGGTGCGAAAGGCGCGGTGCCGCCTGCAACGCGGCCAATATGAAACAGGCGATGCTACCCGCTGGCACCGAAATCGTCGCTAACCCTGTAGGCAGCGCCGTCGGCTTTTCGCTGGAACTCAATGGTTGCCTGGTTATTTGCACGCCGGGCGTGCCCAGTGAGTTGACGGCGATGCTGAAGCAGGCGATCACGCCACTGCTGCAAGCGCGCTTTCCTGGCGTCGCCAGTCCGTCTATTCTGCGTTTAAAAATCTTTGGCATTGGCGAGTCCAGCTTGCAGCAACGCGTAAACGACGCACTGCCCGATTGGCCCAAAGAGGTGGATTTGGGCTTTCGCGCCGGCGCACCGCTGCTGGAAATAAAACTCACCATCAACGATGCCAGCCACGAAAAATTGCGCGGCCAGTGCGAGCAGCAGCTGTATGAACTGTTCGGCGATCACATCATCGGCAACGACGATATCACGCTGGCCGAAAGCGTGATCGACCTGCTTAAAAAAGCCGATGCAAAACTTACCACGGCCGAATCGTGTACCGGCGGTCTCATCGCATCGCTGATTACCGAAGTGGCGGGCGCTTCGCAGGTGTTCGAGGCGGGCGTGGTCAGCTATTCAAACGCTATCAAACACTCAATGCTAGATGTTGCCGAAACCGATCTACTGGAATACGGCGCGGTAAGTGAAACCGTGGTTAAACAAATGGCGCAGGGCGCGCTGGCAATTGCCAACGCCGACGGCATCAACACCGACTATGCCATCGCCGTCTCGGGCGTTGCCGGGCCCGACGGCGGCAGCGATGACAAACCGGTCGGCACCGCGTGGATAGCCTGGGGCCACAAAGACAATATCAAAACCCGCCAACTCTACTTGCCAGTCGAGCGAAAACTATTCCAAACCATGATCGCCGCCTTGGCGTTAGACTTAATCCGCCGTGAGTTATTAGGCCTGAAAGCAGCATCACGTTATTTTGTATCGAATAATTAGCAGGCGGATCGCTTTATATGCGACCTAATAATTGGCGGCTTTTTGGACGTGCTCGATAGCGCTGGTCAAATTTAACGCGAATCGCCCTTTATTTCCTCTGTTATACCTAATAGTGAAATATGAAAACTCCTGACAGAAAAACAGTATGTCAACTTGAGGCGCTGCCAAATATTGGAAAGGCAATCGGCAAAGACCTGCGCATGATAGGAATTGAACACCCTCAAGAATTAGTCGGACAAAATGCGTTTCAGTTGTACAACCTGCTTTGCAATAAAAAAGGTCAACGAATAGACCACTGTGTAATCGATGTATTTATGTCTGTCATTGACTACATGGAAGGCGGGGAATCACAATCTTGGTGGGCATTCACAGAAAAACGGAAGCTGATTTTGAATGCAAAGGAAAAGGAAAAGGGTGTAAGCAGATGAATGCACATGAAAACTTAGTATTTGAATTCGGCGAAGATAACAAGGCATTGCACCGGATGCACCGAATGATTTTCCTTTACGCAACCCTGGCACGGCTAAAACGGGTTGAGTAATTTTCATTGTGCTTCCTGCGGTCAAGCCTCTACGCGGGCGTCACTTTGCCCCCTATTCCCAAATGAGCAACCTGAAACAAAAAGGCAAACCCCTTCCCGACGCGCTTATTCTGTTCGACGGAGTATGCATTCTTTGTAGTGCCAGCGTGCGCTTCGTTATTCGCCGCGACCCTAACGTATTTATTATTATTCCTCGTCCGCTTCGCGACTACCTTTACGATTTTGTCGGCCAGCGGCGATATCGCTGGTTCGGCAAAACCGAAACGTGTTGGCTACCCGGCCCGGAACTGAAGCACCGTTTTTTCCTGTAGGAGGCGCTGTGCCGACTCACTTATTGATCGCCGCCAACGCCGCGCGCACCGCTTCAACCCTTTTTCTATTGGCACCCATATCACTATGGCCTACGCGCGAGGCAGAACGCACATGGATTTTCTCGCCCGGCACAATCAATAGCTCAAGGTCGTCGACGTATTTCATCAGACTTGTAGTAAACGTGATGTGCATATAGCTGCCTTCGGCTTTGACTACGTCGGCTGCCTCACCTTCGTAGCCCGCAACAACCTGCTGCATGGCCGCCTGCGCTTCGGCCACGCTGCCGCTAAACATCAGCGGCTCGATTGCATGCTCGGCATCGGCGTCTTGACTTAATACGCAGTTAGGCTTGTCAGGGCACTGCGCTAGCTTGCCATTTTGCAAGCCTAATATCTCTGGCTTGGTTGACTTGCACGCCGACAAACCGCAGCACACAGCCACAATAGCTACACAGGACCACCATTTAATACTACTCAACAGGCCTCACACCCTCTCAACGATGGTGCTAATGCCCTGCCCCAGGCCGATGCACATAGTCGCTAAACCAACGCTGGCATCATTCTGCTCTAACACATTTAGCAAGGTGCCAGTGATGCGCGCGCCGGAGCAGCCGAAGGGGTGACCGAGGGCAATCGCGCCGCCGTTCACATTAACGTTTTCTTCCATGCGGTCGAGTAACTGCAAGTCTTTCAGCACCGGCAGGGCCTGCGCTGCAAAGGCTTCATTCAGCTCCACATACTCGATGTCATCAATCGTCATGCCGGCACGTTTAAGGGCTTTTTGGGTGGCTGGCACCGGCCCGTATCCCATAATCGCCGCATCGACTCCGGCAACTGCCATAGAGCGGATTCTCACCATAGGCTTTAAGCCCATTTCTTTTGCCTTGCCGGCGGTGGTCACAATCATGGCCGACGCGCCGTCGGTAATTTGCGAAGAGGTGCCGGCTGTGACTGTGCCGCCTTTGGGGTTGAACGCCGGCGACAGCTGCGCCAGCTTTTCCACCGTGGTGTCAGGGCGGATAGTTTCGTCTTCGGTAATCAGCTTTTTAAAGCCGTTCTCGTCTACGCCTTCCATTGGAATAATCTCGGCATCAAAACGTCCCTCGGCACGCGCCGCGGCTGCCCGCTGATGTGAGCGCGCGCCAAAGGCATCCTGCTGCTCGCGCGTTATGCCGTGCATCAGCGCCAGAAATTCTGCTGTCATGCCCATCATGCCCGAGGCGCTGGCAATATGCTTGGCCATCGCAGGGTTGGGATCAACCAACTCGCTCATCGGCAAATGGCCCATATGCTCCACACCGCCGACGATGAATACGTCGCCGTAGCCGGTCATCAAACCCTGCGCTGCCGTGTGCAGCGCGGCCATTGACGAGCCGCACAGGCGGTTAATAGTCTGCCCGCCGGCTTCTTTTGGTATGTCGGTTAGTAACATCATTAGCCGGGCAATATTGCCGCCCTGCTCTTTTGACTGACCGACACAGCCCCACAGCACATCTTCAATGGCGGCAAGGTCCAGCTGCGGGTTACGCGCCAGCATGCCGTTGACCAACGCGGCCGACATATTGTCGGCGCGCAGTTCTCTATAACAGCCGTTCTTTGAGCGGCCCATTGGGGTGCGGGCAAAATCGATAATGACTACGTCGTCGGCTTGTAAGCTCACTGTATTCTCTCCTGCTGATTAGGTAACGACTTGCGTTAGGCGTAATATTTTTTACCGTTTGCGGCCATTTCACGCTGGGTTGGCGTGGGTTCATATATCTTGCCGAGGTCGGTATATTTGTCGGCCATGTCGCAGAAAGCCTGCAAACCGATTGAATCCATCCAGCGGAACACTCCGCCGCGGAATACCGGAAAGCCAATGCCGTAGATCAAGGCCATATCGGCCTCGGCCGGCGTCTCGACGATTTTCTCTTCCACGCAGCGCGCCATTTCGGTACACATGGGCACCATCATACGGGCAATGATTTCTTCGGCGTCAAAGTCCTTGCTGGCGTCTACATGCGGTTTCAGCAAAGCATAGCTTTCATCGGTAGGCGTTTTGCTGATTTTGCCTTTTTTGTCCGGCTCGTAGTTATAGAAGCCTTTGCCGTTTTTCTGCCCGTAGCGATTGTTTTCAAACATGATTTGAGTGGCATCCTTGAATTCGCGCTGCATGCGATCAGGGAAGCCTTCGGCCATCACATCGGCAGCGTGCACGGCGGTGTCGATGCCGACCACGTCGCTAAGATAAGCAGGCCCCATGGGCATGCCCCATTTCTCCATCGCCCGGTCGACTTTTTGAAAGTCGGCACCTTGCTTGACTAAACCGGCGAAGCCCGCAAAGTACGGAAACAACACGCGATTCACCAAAAAGCCCGGGCAGTCATTCACCACAATAGGTTTCTTGCCCATGGCGTTAGCATAGGCAACGGTTTTGGCAATCGCCGCGTCGCTGGACTTCTCGCCGCGAATCACTTCCACCAGCGGCATGGCATGTACCGGGTTAAAAAAGTGCATGCCGCAAAAGTTTTGCGGGCGCTTTAACGCTTCGGCAAGGAAGGTAATCGATATCGTCGAAGTGTTAGACGTGATAATCGTGGTGTCGCTTACTTCTGCTTCAACCTCGGCCAGCACGCTGCGCTTGACCTTGGGATTTTCGACCACCGCTTCCACCACCATGTCGGCGTCTTTCAAATCGGCATAATTCAGCGTGGGGTTGATGCGGGTTAATGTTGCCGCCATTGCCTCCGGCGTCATGCGACCGCGTGCCACGCGCTTCGACAATAGCTTACCGGCTTCGCTCAAACCCAGATTTATACCCTCCTGCGCGATGTCTTTCATCACAATGGGAGTGCCTTTATAAGCCGATTGATAAGCGATACCGCCGCCCATAATGCCGGCGCCCAATACGGCAGCTTGCTGCACCGGCTCAGCCTGTTTGGCCCAGGTTTTGGCTTTTTTAGCAATCAACTGATCGTTTAGAAACAGACCGATCAAGGCAGCCGACGCGGGAGTTTTCACCAATTTGGCAAACCCTTCTGCCTCAAATTTCAACGCGTCGTCGCGGCCCAGCTTGGCACCTTTTTCTATGGATTTTACCGCGGTAATGGGTGCTGGAAAATTCGGTCCGGCCTGGGCCGCAACCATCGCCTTGCAAGTAGTGAACGACATCATCTGTTCGAAATCGTTAAGCTTGATGGAGTCGAGCTTCTCCTGCCGTTTGGCTTTGTAGTCCAGCGTGCCAGCGACGCATTGCTGGACTAGATCGAGCGCGGCATCGCGCAATAATTCCGGCTCTACCACCGCATCGACGGCACCGTCGGCCAGCGCTTTGGCTGGTTTTTGTTCAACTCCGGCGGCAATCCACTGTACGGCGTTATCAACCCCGATTATCCGTGGCAAACGAACGGTGCCGCCAAAACCGGGGTAAATACCCAGCTTGGTTTCCGGTAAACCCACTTTGGCAGCGGTAGACATGACGCGATAGTCACATACCAGGCACATTTCCATGCCGCCGCCCAGTGCGAAGCCGTTGATTGCCGCCACTGTGGGCATAGGCAAATCTTCAAACGCGCTAAATATGGCGTTGGTTTGTGCCAGGTTTTCCAGAATGCCCTCTTCCGAGCCGCCGAAAATTTTGCCAAACTCGGTGATGTCGGCACCGACTATAAACACCGGCTTGCCGCTGGTTACGATCACACCGGCAGCGTCACTGGCAGCAATCGCAGCCGTGGCGTCGCCTAACTCCTTCACTGTGGCGCTATCAAACTTATTGACAGATTCAGACTGATTGTCGTATTTGAGTTCTGCGATGTTGTTGTCCAACATTGCGACTGATATGGAATTTCCCTGGTAAATCATTCGAAAACCTCGTGGCTAGGAGAATCGTTGAGGGCGTGAAAAGCCGCCTAGCATACTGAAAAGCAGTAACCGCTGGCAATCAGTTTTAATTTTGCGTGCGCGGCGGTAATAAATGTTGACCGCTGAAGGTCAAGTGAGGCCGGCTCTAATGGTTGTTTTTTGATCTGTCGGCCTGCTTGTTAGCGCTTTGCATGCTATTAGCCGTGCATAATCGAAAATTCTGAGCTGTACTGATACCATCACTACGCCAAACGCACCACCACACTAGCAACAGCACCCGGAAAACGTTGCCACCGATCCACGGACTAATAAAAACATGGAGACAATGCAGATTGCCAGCCTGATGAGCACTGACTTGTCATGCGCCGCGCCTGGCGATAGCCTAAAAACGCTAGTCGAATGCATGGCGACCAAAAGCCAGTCATGTATGCTGATTGTCGACGCTGGCCTGCCGATCGGTATTATCACCGAGCGCGACATCGTCAAATTGCTGCTGCGCTCAATTGGGCAACCCGACATACTGCAGCACGCGGCATCCGAATGGATGTCGGCGCCAGTGGTGACGCTACCGCAGGAAGATACAGTATTCGACGCGCTGGTTGTCGCCCGCGCTGAACACGTGAGGCACCTGCCGGTGGTTGATAGCAACAACCAACTGGTTGGCCTGGTTACGCAATCAGATCTTACCAATGCCCACCTTCACATTATCGAAATGCAATCAGAATTGCTTGAGCAAGCCATCAAGGTGCGCACGCTGGACCTGGAGGCAATCAATAAAGAGCTGCAAACGCTGTCGATGGAAGACGGTTTAACCGGCATTGGCAACCGGCGTGCGATGGAAGCGGATTTGCAGCACACTCACGCCTCGGCCCAACGCTACCAGCACAATTATAGTGTCGCCCTGCTGGACGTGGATTACTTCAAACAGTATAACGACCGCTACGGCCACGCAGCCGGTGACGTTGCGCTGAAAACAATAGCCAGCACTATCGCGGCTAACATCAGAGAATCGGATCGTGTGTATCGCTATGGCGGCGAAGAGTTTCTGATACTGCTACCCGCTACCGGGGTCGACGAGGCAATGATATTGCTGCGGCGATTACTGACTATGCTCGCCGAGCTGCGCATACCGCATGCTTCAAGCCAGGATGGCATTCTCACTGCCAGCGCCGGCGTTGCCTGCTCCTTTGCTGCCGAGCACTGCATGCAGAGTTGGCAGCAAGTTGTTGAACGTGCCGACAAGGGCCTGTACCGCGTAAAAAATGCAGGCCGCAATGCGGTTGCCGTAGCCGCCTAATTGCACCCACTTTGATTTTCAGCTAGCCTTAGCCGCTTTTGCGTGCCGGGAGGCAAAGCGCATGAGCGATAACGAAGTATGGGACCACAGCGTAGACGTGTTGGTGGTAGGTTCAGGTAACGGTGCCATGACCGCCGCGCTGTGTTGCCATGAAATGGGAACAGACGACGTGCTGGTGATTGAAAAAGCCGATAAATTCGGTGGCAGCAGCGCAATCTCCGGTGGCGGCGTGTGGATACCGCGCAACCGCTACGCCCGAGCTGCCGGCGTCGATGACTCGCTGGAAGCCGCACGCGAATATTTACGGCAAACCATTCCGGCCGACCAGGTACCCGAAGCAATGCTTGATGTCTACATTGAGCAAGGGCCGAAAATGATCGACTTTTTGCACGAGCACACCCGCGTGCGTTATCTTTCTCTGCCGCAATATCCCGACTACTACACCGACGCCAAAGGCGCACGCAGCGGCCATCGTTCGATGGAGCCGGAACCGATTAACATCGACGAACTGGGTGACGAATGGGACAAGCTGGTCAACACCCACCACATGATGTATTTGTTCAACATCATCGGCATTACGCAGGATGAAGCACACATTCTCGTCGGCAGATTGAAAGGCTGGGTTAGCCTGACACTCAAGCTGCTACTCAAGTATTACCTGGACATTCCCTGGCGTTTGAAATCGCCCCGGGCTCGTCGCTGCGCCACGGGCTGTGCAGGCATAGCGCGCTTACGAGTGTCTATGCAAGACCGCAACATGCCGCTGTGGCTGAACACGGCAATGACCAGGCTGATAAGCAAAGACGGCAAAGTAATCGGCGTGGAGGTAGAGCGCGACGGCAAAACGCAGCGCATTGAGGCACGCAAAGCAGTCGTGCTGGCAGCCGGTGGTTTTGAGCACAACCAGGCGATGCGAGAGCAATATTTGCCCAAGCCGACCAACCGTTTGTGGAGCGCAGGTTGTCACAGCAATACCGGCGATGCCATTCGCGCCGGGCTTGAACTGGGCGCAGCAACGCGCATGATGCACGGTGCATGGTGGTGTACCACCATCAGCGTACCCGACGAGCCCCTGCCCCGCCTCAGCATTCAGGAGAAATCGTTTCCCGGTTCTATACTGGTCGCTGCCGACGGTAAGCGCATCGCCAATGAGTCGCAGAACTACATGGCGTATCAGTTAGCGTTTTTCGAAGAGCACAGTGAAGAACGACCGTGCATACCTTCATATCTTATCTTTGATGCAAGATTTCGCGCCAGCTATATCGTCGGGCCGCTGTTGACCAGCAGTCTGAAACCCGACTGGATGATTCCGCAGAAGTATTACGATGAGGGCTTTCTTGCCAAGGCCGATAGCCTCGAAGAGCTGGCCGCTAAAATCAACGTTGATGCACAGGCGTTAACGCAAACCGTTAGCGATTTCAACAGCTACGCTGTCAGCGGCAAGGATCTTGAATTCCAACGCGGCGATGCCGTTTACGATCGCTACTACGGCGACCCTTCGGTGAAGCCCAACCCCTGCCTGGCAGCTATCGCCAAGCCGCCCTTTTATGCGCTGAAACAAGACCCCGGCGACTTTGGCACCCACGGTGGCCTGGTGACTAACACTGACGCTCAGGTTTTAACAGAAGACGGCGAAGTTATTGCAGGGTTGTACGCGATTGGCAACTGCTCGGCGCCGGTACTACCGACCTACCCTGGCCCTGGTTCGACATTAGGGCCCGCGATGACGTTTGCCTGGCAGGCGGCAAAAAAAATCAGTGGTTACAAAGCGGCGTAACAAATGCGAGTAAAGAAATGGTATTTGAGGATGCCGCTTTCTCACGACTAAAGGCGCATTTTGCTACATCGAAACAAAGACTCGAAGCGTTTACAATAGCGATAACTATGCCATTAAAGTTTCCCCGGGAGTTCAGCAATGTACAGTTTTAACGATTTTTATATCAACGGCGAATGGGTAAAACCACAAGACGGCAAACTCTGCGAGGTTATTAACCCCGCAACCGAAAAAAGTATTGGCACGATCAGCCTCGGTAATGCCGCCGATGTTGACCGCGCCGTAGCGGCGGCAAAAAAGGCTTTCGAGACTTACTCGCAAACCAGCCGGGAACAACGCATCGCCCTACTGGAGCGCATTAAAGAAGAATATATGGCGCGCTACGACGAGGTAGCACAAGCAATCAGCCAGGAAATGGGCGCACCGATAAGCTTCGCCAAGGAAGCGCAAACCGAAACGTGGGTAATGCACCTCGATCAAACACTGGCCGTGTTGCGCGATTATCAATTTGAAGAAACACACGCGGCCCACCAAATTCGTAAGGAGCCTATCGGCGTATGCGGTTTCATAACGCCGTGGAACTGGCCAATTAATCAGATCGCCTGCAAGGTTATTCCCGCCATTGCGGCAGGCTGCACCTGCGTATTAAAACCCAGCGAAATCGCCCCCATCAGCGCCGCCATATTGACTGAAATACTGCACTCCGCCGGCGTGCCGGCAGGCGTATACAATATGGTCAACGGTGACGGCCCGGGCGTAGGTGCGGCCATCTCGTCCCATCCGGATATAGACATGGTGTCGTTTACCGGCTCCACCCGCGCCGGCGTAGCGATTGCCAAAGCCGCAGCGGATACAGTCAAACGCGTTGCCCAGGAATTGGGTGGCAAATCGGCAAACATCATTCTCGACGACGCCGACATCGCCAAAGCCGTTGCCAGTGGTGTCAAGCGGTGCTTCGGCAATACCGGCCAATCGTGCAACGCGCCCTCGCGTATGCTAGTGCCGGAACAACACCTCGAGACGGCAATCAACGCCGCCCGCGCCGCCGCTGAAAAAATTAAACCGGGCGACAGCGCCGATGAAAAAACGATGATGGGTCCGGTGGTGAGCGAACAGCAGTACAACAAAATTCAAGCCCTCATCAATAAGGGCATTGCAGAAGGCGCGGAGCTTATCGCCGGCGGCCCCGGCAAACCGGAGGGGCTTGAAACCGGCTATTTCGTCAAGCCCACTGTATTTGCCAACGTCACTAACGATATGACCATAGCGCGCGAGGAAATCTTCGGCCCGGTACTATCAATTATCTCCTACAAGGATGAAGACGAGGCCGTCGCCATCGCCAACGATACCGTGTACGGCCTTTCGGGCTACGTTTCCGGCGAAACGGAACACGCCAAACAAATCGCCAAACGTATTCGCGCGGGTATGATTCATATCAACGGCGAGGAAGGCGACGGCTCGAGTCCGTTTGGTGGATTTAAGCAATCGGGCAACGGGCGTGAATGGGGTGTTTATGGGTTTGAGGAGTTTTTGGAGGTTAAGGCGGTGATGGCGTAAGGGCTGTGTTTTTGTGGGTATGGTGGAGGGGTGTGGCGGCTTGGAGATCCGGCCCGGGTAGCGATGTAAAATCAAGTTGAGCTACACGGGCTGGTTTTATTTATGTGAGGACTGGCTGGAATTGGCAACAGACTGACTACGGTCAAAACCGATTCATTCACTGAATTCGTTTATTTTACGTAGGTTCGTTCCTAAGCCGCCAGTCGCACACTAAAAAGTCTGAACGATTAACCAGTCGGAAATGCGCCTTGCGGCTGCCCCCTTGGCAACTCGCTAAATGAACGCTTTATTCGTTACACCACACTAGCTGCGGTCACATCCACAGCGTTCCGTGTCTTACGGAAACGTCACGTTTTACATTCAGCGAATACAAAATGCTTAGGTAGCCTTTCCAATAAAAATCGTCAAAAAATTGGCATGCAAATCTTCGATTGCATCCTCGAGTTCGAAGTAGTATTTTGGCCTAGGCTTACATTGTTATGCTAAAAATGGATTTGTATGACCGAGATAAAGCCGCCCCAAAAAAAGACAGCCAAAAAAAAGGCCTCTTTCAAACCTGCTGACAATTCGAAGCGGACACCACCACCCAAAACGACGCATGCCAATTTCCCAATTGTTGGCATTGGTGCCTCGGCAGGCGGTTTAGAGGCTTTCGAGTCGTTCTTCAAAGCGATGCCTGCGGACAGTGGCATGGCGTTTATTCTTGTGGCCCATCTGGATCCCTCTCACGTCAGCCTGTTACCCGAGCTGCTACAGAAAGCGACTGAAATGCCGGTTCGCCATATCAAAGACGGCACCGAAGTCAAGCCGAACCGCGTCTATGTAATCCCACCGAATAAAGACCTGCACATCCTGCATGGCAGGCTGCAATTAGTAAATCGTAGCCAACCGCGTAGCACCACACTGCCGATCGACTCCTTCTTCCGCTCGCTGGCCGAAGACCAGGGTTGCAACGCTGTTGGCATCATTCTTTCTGGTACCGGCACCGACGGCACACTGGGGCTAAAAGCGATTAAGGGCGAAGTTGGGATGGTGATGGTGCAGGACAGCGAGTCGGCCAAATACGATGGCATGCCGCGCAGTGCTATAGCCGCTGGTGAGGCAGATTTCGTTCTGCCAGCCAGTGAGATGCCAGCGAAATTAGTCAGCTACACCCAACGGGCGACACAGATGACAAGCTGTCGGCTTGCCCCCACTAAAGAGGGTTTTCCCGACGCCCTGCAGAAGATTTTCATCATTCTGCGTAGCCGCACCGGCCATGACTTCTCGCTTTACAAAATGAATACGATCTGCCGTCGTATAGAACGACGCATGAATCTGCACCATATAGAAGATATCACGGACTATTTGCGCTACCTGCAGGAGAGCGAGCGGGAGGCAAATATCCTATTCAAGGAATTGCTGATCGGTGTCACCAATTTCTTTCGAGACCCTGAAGCTTTTAAGGCGCTGCGGAATCTGCTGTCGTCGTTGCTGGAGAGTAAACCGGACAACGATACGCTACGCGTATGGGTAGCCGGCTGCAGCAGCGGCGAAGAGGCTTACTCCATTGCCATCCTGTTGCTGGAATGTATGGACGAACGCCAATGTCGTCTCAATGTTCAGATCTTCGCTACCGATATTGATCAGGATGCCATAGCGCTGGCCCGAGCCGGGCTCTATCCGTCGAGCATTCGTGCAGACGTTGGTCCGGAGCGCCTACAGCGACACTTTATTAAAGAGGATGACGACCAGTATCGGATTAATAAGTCGATCCGTGAGATGCTGGTGTTCGCGCAACAAAACATTATCAAAGACCCGCCGTTTACCAAACTGGACCTGCTGGTCTGCCGCAATCTACTGATCTATCTCGGTCCGGAATTGCAAAGCAAGCTAATGCCAATATTTCATTACAGCCTGAATCCGGATGGCATTTTATTCCTCGGCTCGTCGGAGAGCGTCGGACAGAATACCGATTTGTTTATACCCGAACACAAAAAATGGAAGATTTTCCGGCGCAAATTGACGGGCAACAGCTTCCATCCACACTACAACCTGTCGTCGTCGCTTGGCGATATAACCACCGATGCAACAATCGGCACCAGCAAAATTGAACGCGCCGAAGAGCTCAGTGCCTTACAACTCATTGAAACCATTCTGGATGAGAGCGACACGCCGCCCTGCGTAATCATCGACGATGCGTGCGATATCGTCTATATCCATGGCCGCACAGGTCGCTACCTGGAGCTGGCGGAAGGTAAGACTAGTGCGAATATTCTGGAGATGGCGCGCTCCGGACTAAAGACAGTACTAGCCACCGCTATCCGTAAGGTCAGCGCCACCGGCGAACAGGTAAGTTTCAACGACCAGCAGGTGCAATTCAATGGCGATTATCTGAAGCTGAAGCTGACCGTTAAGCCGGTGCTCGGACAAGGCGGGATAAAAGGCCTGATGATGGTGATATTCAGGGAGAACAACCCCACCAAGAAAAGCAAAACGAAGGGCGGATCCCGTCACTTAGATAGAAAGGGAAATATGACCATGCAAGAGTTGGAGCTGGAGCTCCAATACAATCGCGAGAATCTGCAGTCCACCATTGAGGAGATGGAGACTGCCAATGAAGAGTTAAAATCTACTAACGAGGAGCTGCAGTCTACCAATGAGGAGCTACAGAGCACAAATGAAGAGATGGAGACCTCAAAGGAGGAGCTGCAATCTCTAAACGAAGAGTCGGTGACGGTCAATTCCGAATTGCAGAGCCGCATTGACCAGCTATCCGTCACCAATGACGACATGAAGAACCTGCTAGACAGTACAGAGATTGCCACTATTTTTCTCGACACTGACCTCTGCATCCGACGCTTCACACCGAAGGCCGCTAACATCATCCCGCTAGCCGGAGTGGACACCGGTCGCCCTATCAAGCATTTTGCGTCGAAACTGATTGACGTAGACCTGACGAAATATGCAGAACAAGTGCTAGCTGACCTGGCTGTAAGGGAAGCCGAGGTACAGATCGACGATGGACATTACTTCTACATGCGGGTGCGTCCGTACCGTACCGTGGCCAATGTCATCGACGGCGTAGTCGTAACCTTCGACGACATCACCGAGCGCCAGCAAGCGGAGCATGCTCGGCAGGTGCTTAGCGTCCTGCTCAAACGCATCCTCGATACCCTCCCGGAGGCGCTAGCCGTGAAGCGTGCCAATTCTACTTACACCTTAGCCAACACAGCGTTTTGCCATTTTTTAGATAAACGGGAAGAAGAAATTATCGACAAGACCGACTTTGATCTTTTTCCTCGGCGTAGCGCTGAGAAATACCTGAAAATTGAAACGGAGGTAGTGCAAAGCGGCCGCGAGCATTCTGTGGATGAAGAAATCAGCGGGGCGCGCGGTACGCAACGGCTGCGAATTACCAAAGTACCAATTTACGATGACACGACCAGGCAGGACACGTTGATCCTCGTTTCCATGAACAAGCTGCCCAAGGACTTAGAGTGAAACCGTGGACGTGACCACAAGTCAACACATGCCAACCACGGCAGAATGACGTCAATTCGAAGAACGTATCAAACCAAACTCAACTGGCTTTTTAGCATGTGTCACTATGAACCGCGACGATAGCAAGACCAGACATGACGAGCTGCGCAAGCGAGCCGAGGCGAAGCTTGACAATAAATTCAAAAACATGCAGGAGACTCTACCTGAAGATGTTCCCCGCCTGCTCTACGAACTGCACACCCACCAAATAGAGCTGGAAATGCAGAATGAGGAGTTGCGTATTGCTCAGCAGGAGCTGCTTGAAGCGCGCGACCGGTATGTTCGGCTCTACGATTTCGCCCCGGTAGGCTATCTCACAATTGCCGCCAAAGGACTTATCACTGAAGCAAACCTGTCCCTGGTGAGCATGCTGGGCATGGAGCGGCAGCCTCTCATCAAACAACCCCTGTCTGCTTATATTGCGAAGCCGGACCAGGATATCTACTACCGGTTTACTGCCCAAATTCGCAAGACGAAACAACCGCAAACCTGCAAACTACGGATGTGTATGCATAGCCGCAAGGCGGCAGGAAGCGGCAGCCATGCAGTGGGCGCAGAGGAAAGGGCCTGGTTTTGGGTGCGAATAAATAGTAGGCCGATGTTAGACGACAACGGAGATGTGCTCACGATTAATCTGTCTGTCAGTGATATCAACGAAATCAAACAGGCGACGGACAAATTGGAACATTTGGCCACTTACGACCAACTGACGCATCTGCCCAATCGCTACTTACTGGAAACGGAATTGAACCAGCGTATCAACGCGGCCAAACGCTTCGAGGAAAAGCTTGCCGTTCTGTTTATCGATCTGGACAATTTCAAGGTCATCAATGACACCATGGGGCATGAGCACGGTGACATTCTATTGCAAATGGTTGCGAAGCGCCTTTCGGCCCATCTCAGGCAATATGACATTGTCGCCCGCTTTGGCGGCGATGAGTTCGTGTTGTTAATGCCACAGGTACAGGACAATGCCGGTGTTGTTAGCGTGGCAGATAAAATAAGAAGAGAATTCTCCACCGCTTTTACTATCAAAAAGCAGGAGGCTTTTGTCACGGCCAGCATTGGGATCAGCTTGTTTCCCGACGATGGCACGACAGCGGGTGAGTTATTGCAACATGCCGATGCCGCTATGTATAGAGCGAAAGAGGCGGGTCGAAATCGCTATTGTTTCTTTACCCAGACAATGAATGATGAACTACGCCGTAACCAGTTTATTGCATCAGAATTAAGATCGGCCCTCGCGCAGCGGGATTTTTGTCTATATTACCAACCACAAGTCGATGCACACTCGGGAAGCATCAACTGTTGTGAAGCGCTGATACGCTGGTTTGCAGGCGTAGAGGAACAGATATCTCCGGCAGAATTCATTCCGGTTGCGGAAAAATCAGAGCTGATAAATAGAATTGGCGAGTGGGTGATTGATGAAGCCTGTCGCCAAAGAGCCGAGTGGAAGGCAAACGGTTTGCTGGATATGCGCATCGACATCAACTTATCCGGAAGACAATTTCTGCAAAATGATATTTTTATGATACTCAGACGTTCGTTGACGAAGTATCACCTGATACCTGCAGATATCGGTATTGAATTGACCGAAAACGTATTGATCGAAGCGGGGGAAAAAAATCTCGCCAATCTGAAAGCCCTCGATGAAGCCGGCATGCAGATCTCAATTGATGACTTTGGTACGGGCTACTCTTCGCTAAGTTACCTCAGGCGTTTTCCAGTACACGTTATTAAAATAGATCAGGAGTTTGTTCGAGACGCGCCGCAAAATGAATACGACCGGTCTATCATGGAAGCGATTGTTGCCGTCGGGCATCGCCTCGGGCTTACGGTGGTGGTTGAAGGCGTTGAAACAGAGGAACAGCATAGGCTTGCACAAGAGATTGGCTGTGACCTGGAACAGGGGTTCTTCTTTTACGAGCCGATGCAGGCGAGCGAACTTTATACTGTATTAACCCGTCAACATGAGCCGGCATAACGGGGGTATTGCAATTCGATTACGCCATAGCTGCCACTGCTGGCTCGCTGCGCGGTTGCACTGCTAGCCTTTTCGGCACCGAAAAATAAAAGGTGCTGCCGACGCCCGGCTGTGAATCCAGCCATATTTTGCCGCCCCAGGTAATAACAATTTTTTTGCAAATAGCCAGCCCCAGACCGGTGCCGGCGTACTCGTTGTGCGAGTGCAGGCGTTTGAAGGGTTCAAAGATGCGCTGTTGGAACTTCTCTTCAATGCCAATGCCATTATCAGCTACGCTAAATATCCAGGCGTCATTTTTTTCCTCGGTGGCAATGCGAATCGTGGTGATACCTTCTGTATTTCCGTATTTGATGCCGTTGCCAATCAGATTTTTTATGACGGTGAGAAATCTCGAGGGATTGCAGCGAATGGCCGGCAAATCGCCGTGTATTATGTCAATGTGATGGTGCCCGATCGCATCCTTGTAGTCCTGCAAAACGTGGTCCAGCTCAACGTTGCAGTTGACCTTTTTAATTCTTTCTGAATTATCGTCGAGTCGAGTGTATTGCAATAGGTCATCTATCATCGTTTGCATGCGGATGCCGCTGTCGGCAGCGATTTTGATGTACTCACGGCCAGTATCATCCAGCTTGTCAGCATATTTTCTTGCCAGTAACTCAGTGAAACTTACCACCATGCGCAGCGGCTCTTTCAGATCATGGGATGCCACGTATGAAAACTGGCGTAAATTCTCATTATTATCCGTCAGTGTATTAACCAATGCCTCAGATTCATCGACTTTTTCGCGCAGCTGCGCGGTACGCTCAGCGACGCGTTCCTCCAACCGAAGACGCTGCTGGTTAAGTGCAAGAGTGCGGTGTTTGACCTTTTGTTCCAGGTGTGCCTTGGCGTCACGCAGTTCGTTCGACAGCGTTTTTTGGATGGCATGAGCACGCGCGAGCGAAACAATGATATAGAACAACAATAGGTCAACAAGCAGGCCTCCGGCGGCGATAAAACTGGGTTGGTTCTGCTCTAGCGCTGAAATAGGTGTGTTTCTTGATTCAAACTGTAGTGTCCAGTTTCGGCCCTGTAATTTTAACTCTCGTTGGGCGTGTAACGGTGAGCCGATGATATTCCCGGCTTGTTGTGGTTCATCTATGCCGCTGTCGAACAACTTATGAGGATTTGTTTGTGTTGCACCATCGAAGATTTGAAACTCGACTTCGGCATCGCGTTTACCGAGAATCCCCTGCATTAAATCACCGGTGCGAAACGGCGCGAACACCCAGCCCACTAATAACTCGCGACGCTGCTGTTGTGTCGTCGGTGTGATTCCGTTCTGGTACACCGGAACATAGGTCAGAAAGCCCTTTTGAATATTGAGATCGGTTTCCTGTACCAGATCAACCGGCCCTGAAGTGGCGGCTTTGCCAGTATCCCTGGCACGTTGCATTGCCTGCCTGCGCAGTTTTTTGGACCACATGTCGTAACCAAAGGCTTTACGATTACGCCAGTCGAAGGGCTCCAGGAATATAATAGCGCTGTATTCGTTTCTCTCGCCGGCAGGATGGATGGCGTAATCAGGGAAGCCTTCGGCGCGCAGCGCGGCAATATGCGCAGTGCGTTCGCTTTGGCCCACGGGCACGCTGAAGCCCATACCCTGTATCCCTTGCCAATAGCGATCTATTCTCAATGAGCTAATATAGATATGCCACTCGGCACGATTGACCTCATCGGAGGCATTGAAAAGGGCCACCCCACCCCAGAGCAATTGTTCGTAGACCAGCATGCGCTCCTCGATGGCCGTCGTTATCTCGTCAACGTGCGTATTGAAGCGTTGCTCGATTTGTTGATGCAGGTAATCAGTAGAAAGCTTCCATGCAAACAGCGTGGCCAACAAGCCACAGCATAGTATCAGCCACGCTGTGAACGGCTTATGTAGAATGTTCAGAACTTTTTGGCGACTGTCTGGCCGCTTCGGCAGTGCAACACTGGATGCGCGAGGTAGTGTGCCGTCGTCATCGTCAGGTGGGGGTTCTATCATCATGCAACCTATTGGGTTGGCCGAATTTCGCATCCAACATCGACCACGCCATCGACAGCGACAACGAAAAGCCTTGACCCGGACTTATCAACGCTGTTTTCACAACCGAGCCATAAGCGACGTTATTGGGCTGTAGCCTTCAAACACCTGCGAAACATACGTAAAAAATTTGTCTGCAGAAATGTTGTGCAGGGTCAACACGGCTTAGCCCATCACGCTGGCTGTGCGGGCGAGGCAACGACAGAAAACCAATACTGTTCGATGACGCTAACAATCTTCGTTAGACTGGCGCGATTAACCGGCTTAACGATATAGCTGTTCGCATGCAGTTTGTATGTTTTCAGAATATCTGTGTCGGCGTTTGAGCTGGTGAGTACAATGACCGGTATCTGCTTCAATCTGTCATTGTCCTGCATATCATCCAACAGCTCACGACCGTCTTTCCTTGGTAAATTTAAGTCCAGTAAAATTAAATGTGGCAATGGCTGCTGCTCATAAGGAGCGACCTGCAATAACATATGCAGCGCTTTCTCACCATCGGTAGCGACGCGAATATTATTTTTGAACTTGCAGTGCTTGAACGCTTCATGCGTTAACAATACGTCGCCTGGATTGTCTTCGACCAAAAGAATTTCAATGACACGCGTTAGTCCATCTTTCATTGCGGCGTTACCTTGCCTGGCTTCAGAATTGGCGATGTGTTTTTCGCTATTAGTTGACTCAATCCATGCTATCGCTCGCTTAATATATTCACTTCGATCGCTAGCGTAGCCATTTGCGGTGTGGCCGCATTCAGCAATCGATAGCACATGGCTCAACTTGTTCCACAAGCTTTGCAGCGTCCACTTGATAGCGGTTGCCACCTTGCTGTTTGGCCCGATACATCGCTGCATCGGCTCGTCTTAAAAACTCGCCTACGGTAACGCTGCCAGCGCCGTCGTGAAGTGCTACGCCGAGGCTTGCTGTTGTACTAACTTCACTGCCGTCTATACGGCAAGGGGCCACTAACTTCTGCATAATATTTTGCACAATCATTCGAACATCATGCTCACCATGCAGGCCCTCAAGAATGATTGAAAATTCATCGCCACCCAGTCTGGCAACAGTGTCTTGCTCGCGCACACAAGCCGTCAGCCTGTCTGCAACTTCCTTTAACACCAGGTCGCCGGTAGCATGCCCGTATTTATCGTTCACCGGTTTAAAATTGTCCAAATCGAGAAAAATGATCGCTAATGTTGCACGACTGCGATGACAACGAAAAAGAGCTTGTTCTATCCGGTCGTCAAACAGATAGCGGTTGGCCAGCCCCGTCATGGGGTCGCGATAGGCGAGCTGCCTCAGTTGACACTCCGTATGATTACGGTGGATAGCGTAGTTAATGCAACGCATCAGCAGCGCTGCGTCAAACTGACCCTTCACCAAATAGTCCTGTGCGCCTTTTACGGCGGCGTTCAGCGCCATTCCCTCGGAATTACTGCCTGTTAGTATGACGATTGGCTTGTCGTGCGAATAGCGTTGCAATGCTGCTATCGAATCGAGTCCATCAGAATCAGGCAAACACAAATCCAGAAGTAACACATCGAAATCTTGCTGTTCTAAAACGAGTTCGGCTGCTCGCATACTGCCAGCGTGAGTCATTTTGTATTTAGAGTATGTGCTGTCTGCAAGCATCTCTCGCATCAGCACCACATCACCGATATTGTCCTCGATCTGCAAAACCTGAATAGGTTGTTCTTCGGCTACTATCGCGCTCATCCAATTTACCTCGCAGCGTGCACTACGCTGTTGCTATTTACCTGAGCTCTACGTGCGGGTGGTTATCGCTGTGCACTTGGACACTTGTCCGTATGCGTCGCCACCAGGCTTACTGAAAAATGAGCTGAGCCGTGGCAGCGAGTTTACGCTTCGAACCATTCGCGCTCGAAAAACGGAACCTGCTCGCAAAGTGTAGTCGATATTTTTGCTTTTGCCGTCACTTTTGAAGCGTACGGGCAGGTTTCGGGGACAGGGTCGGACAAGGCGTTTGGCAACAGGTGATCGATGGCCGTGTTAAATATCCGGTAAGGTGGCGGAGTTCGCGGTTTCTTTACACCGTGGAACCGGCCGCGTAATCAAATCGCTTGCAAAGTCATTGCGGCCGCCTTACTATTTAAAGAAATGTAAGGAATCAAACTATGCCTGAAGCAGCGCTTACCAGTAAAGGTCAAATCACTATTCCCGCAGAAATAAGGCGTCAAATGAAGCTTGGCCCGCAAGACAGGGTTATTACGCCGGTTACAACTGTGCATAATTGACCCTCCGGTCTCGGACGATGTGCTGCTGGTTTTATCGTTAGCCGGCACTTCTGGATCTA
>RCMY010001241.1_pt1 | contig 46709 bp, 41 predicted proteins | sample 2041341 | NCBI WGS metagenome assembly RCMY01 (sample SAMN09708234, study PRJNA481090) | Marine sediment metagenome, whole genome shotgun sequencing project.
ATCCTGACCACAGTGCAGGCGGGGCTTCGCATGCCAGCCGACTCGCCGGTGCCAATTATCAGGTCGGCCGAGCTACCTCGCCAGCTTCGCCCTGTGCTGCCGCTCTTGACGTCGTGGATCGCTCAGCTATGCCGAGACCACGAGCTTGATCCGGCTCAGGTCGCAACCCGTGGCGACATCGAAGGGCTGCTCGCAGAGTCAGACAATTGTCGCCTCAATTCGGGCTGGCGCGCTGAACTGGTGGGGGAGCCGATCCATCAACTGGTTAATGGGCACGCCGCCGTTGCCTTTGATGACGGCAAACTCGTCCTTGAGGCGCGCTCGGGGCAGTCTGTCGACGTTGAAGGTCAATAAGCGCAGCTGACTCTGATTGGCGGTCATCTGGCGACTTTCGAACGAAATAGCCACTTCGTTCGTTGTTCGAAGGACTTAACACCTATACTGGCGAATCACGGCCTGAGTACTAGTTGCTCAAGCCACCCCGTTCGTGCAGGCAGTAGCCTGCTACCCAAGCTTCGCCAGGAGTGTCCCATGAAGAAGGGGCGTCACCGCCGTTACGAAGAAGCCCGTGCATTTAAGCGGTCTAACGAAGACGACATTGAATCACTATTCGATCGACTCAACGATGATCCGTTTGACTTGCCGACCACACGTGAAGCCAAGATGTTGTCTGACGACGACTCTGACAACGACTCAGATGAAGAGTACGACGACTAGCTAGAAGGGCGAGTCGACTCCGCCGGTTTCGTCGAGAATCGACTCTAGTTTGACGATTTCCGACGCCTGGACGAGTCCAACGAACGAGTCGCTGTCGTCAACCACGGGAAGCAGATCCCATCCCGACTGGTCCATTGCGGCGACCGCATCGCGAATAGTCCATGACGGCTTCGCAATGGGCGTGTCACGAATAGCGACGGACTCCACGAGCACCGTGTCCCACTCGTCGCGGTTGATCTTGGCGCATTCGTCAACCGTGCATAGGCCAATGAATTTGAGCCCGTCAACCACAGGGACGATCGCTTCGCGTCGGCCAACGGCGTGGATCCAAATAAACTCCGAGATCGTTGCATCTGGCGGCACCGTCAGGATCTCGGTGTTGAGCGCAGAGGCAATTGGCAACGTCATACGATGCTCTAGGTGACCGACTCTTTCGACCTTTTGGCCGGTTGATACCGACGCGTTGCCGGCCACAAGCTGCGATACGGCGGCTGCGATGAGCGCAGGCACAACGGCCGCGCTGCCACCGCCTGTCGCTTCGGCAACGAACATCACCGCCGCTATCGGTGTGCGGTAGCCAGCAGCGAGGAACGCAGCCAACCCCAGAATCGGCCAGATCCGCCCGCTGTAGATCTGGAAACCAGCGGCCTCGAGCGACAGTTGCACAAGATGTCCAAGGAGGATGCCCTGCACGGCCAACGGGATAAAGAGTCCTCCAGTGCCGCCAGCGGCAACGGTAGTGAGCGTGGCCACGGCACGAACAACGAACAGGATCAGGACCAGCCACGCAGTCGAATTATCGAGCTCAATCCAATCGACGGCCCGAGCACCGGTTCCAAGGCTCAGTGGCGCATCAAAGAGATAGTCGGTCAGCAAGGCAAGCGCACCGAGAATGGCGCCACCAAGAACGACCCGCACCAATGGCGACCGCTCTTTGGAAAAGCGTTTCGCCCGAACTACGTTCCAGGCAAATACTCGTCCACCGAATCCAGCACCGACACCAAGCAGCACTGCGCCGACTAGTTCACCGGCGCCGACCTTGAGCGATGAAGCGCCAGACAGCAATGGCTCCGCGTGGTTAAACGGCATAGCGATGAACGTGATGTAGCTCGTCGCCGACGCGATGAGCGATGGAAGTAGCGCTCGGTGAGCAACATCATCTCGATACGGCGACTCGAGAGCGAAGATGACCCCAGTGGCGGGCGCCTGGAAGATTGCCGAGATACCAGCTGCGGCGCCAGCGGTCAGCAACATGCGTGCCGCCTCTTGGCCAAGCCAGCGGTCGAGCCGGCGCTTCAGTTGCAGGCCGGTAGCCGATCCTGCGTAAATCGCAGGGCCTTCAAGACCAAGAGCACCGCCAAACCCGATGGTGGCGATACCAGACATCAGTCGGACCGGGACGAGGCGGAACGCCAAGTCGGGGCGGCGTGAATGAAACGCCCTGATGTACTCGTCTGAGGTCGACGGTGTGCAATCGTTGCCGACCACCTTGAGTATCATCGCCGCAATCCCAAGCCCTACGAATGGACTCAGCGCCTGCAGCGCGAGTGGCAGGTCGAGCACCGTTGCCAAAACAGCATCGATAAGAATCCACTCGAAGACTGCGAGTCCGAAACCAACAATGATTCCTAAAGCGATCGACGCTCCGATAATACGGGAGAATTGGCCCTCAGGAAGTAAGGAGCGGGTGAGGCCAGAGAGTCGACTTTTCTCTGCGGTGCGTGCGGGTGACAAGAAGCCCAAACCTAGCGGATAGAAACCGGCGTAGCAGGTCCATCGAGGCGCATTTGCGCAACCATTGCGACGAAGCGCTCGTAGACCTTGTCGCCGACCAGAGTACGAAGCTCATCTTCACTCGACCTATACAGAGGGACAGTGTGCTCATAGGCCTCGTCTGACTCGACACACCACCAATCGAACTGGAGTCCACCATCGCCCCAGTCTCGTCGGTCCCACGCCTTGACCAACATGGTGTCGTGCCCGTTGTCGTCGGTGTGGATCTCGAGGCGAAGGGGCACCTGCCAACAGACGTCGGGTTTCCAGTCCATCGGCTTCTGCCCGAACGCAACTGCGGTGCTATGGAGGGCGCAACCAGCGCCTCCGTCAAAGTCTGGCCGGTTGAGGAATATGCACGCACCCTGATGTTTCTTGGTTTTCCACGACCCATCCTTACTCTTGAAAGGGCCGCCCTTCTTGGCTGCAACATCGAAGAACTGCCACGTCTCTCGACTGAGGAACTGGACGTACTCGGCGGTCTCTTCCATGTCGTCTTCGTCAACGAAGTGAGCACCATGGACACAGCAACCAACACCGGTCGTTTCGTCGGCGACCTCGGCGATTGATTTACACCCGTCTCCGTAAATACAAGCGAATCCAGAGGTCAGGAATGTTGCATCGAACATCCACGATTCACCCTCGTCATCGGTGACCGAGATCCACTGGTGACCATCAGTTGTGGGGAACATGCCGCACAGGCTAGCTGTGGAACGTCAACGACAGCTCGAAACGCCTGCGATTGAACGCCAGCCGAGTAGCGATCGAACGGTAGGCACGCCAGACTGTGCGGAATTCGACGAGAGGCGACAGTGGCAAACGACAACGAGCGCATCAACGAAGTCCTTACCGACGCCGAGAACCTGGCGGAACGATTGCAGGACGTTTCTTATGATGCGCTTCGCGAGGCCGTCGACAAGGGTGCGACCAAGCGGCCAGAGTCTGACCGCCATCTGCAGGCCGCTATGCGCGCCGTTCGCAAGGCCATCGCCTCGCTAGAAAAGGCACGCGAAAGCTAGCCCGACGTGTGATGATCACAGGCATGAGTTTCCGGGATCAAGGAATCGAACCAGCGGACGGATTTTCGGCGGACGGGTTCATCGTCCGCCCCCTCGTCCCTTCCGATGTCGTGCTCGATCACGACGCCGTGATGTCGAGCCGCGAGTTCCTCTACCACTGGGAGCAGGACCCGCCGTATCCGCCAGAGAACTTCTCGGTCGAGGACAACCTCGAGGATCTCGAGCAAATGGACGGCGCTCATCGCGAAGGGACCCGCTACACCTACACCGTCATTGATGCGACCGAGACCCAGGTCCTTGGCTGTATCTACCTGCTGCCGAACGACGACCGGATGTATCGGACCGCCGAGGTGACGTCGCATGACGGCACAGACCTCTCGTCGGTCGACGCCATGGTGTCGTTCTGGGTTCGCGTCTCGACGTGGGAGAGCGGGTTTGAGCGTGCCCTACTCGAGGCAGTGCTCCGTTGGCTGCGGGACGACTGGTCGCTCAACCAACCGGTGATAGTGACCAACGAGAAGCTCGACCACCAGATCGCGACGATCGAGTCGCTTGGCCTAAACCGACGCTTCGACTACGACCGCGAGAAGGATATGTACACCTCTCATGCCTACGCCTGATGGCGAGGTGGGATGTAACCGGGCCAGCCGCCGAGCTCAGTCTTGGTCTGGCTCGGGTTCGAGATCGTGCAGCAGGCCTTCCGTAGCAGGCGCTCCATGAGCACCAGCGAGTTCGTTGATTCGCCGGATGAGCATCATCAGACGGGCAAACGAACGGTTATCGAACGACAAGACAAGACGCGGCAGATCGGGATGGTCATTATCGCGAACCTCGGCCGACGTCGCGTCGGTAACTTCGATCTCACCCGTGGTGACAATGTCGGCGAACTCTGTATTGAGCGTCGTGAGAACGCTGGCGTCGACCGCCTTATTGAGACGGAGCACCAAACGACGCCCGACGTAGCGCATCGAGTGGAAGCATGAGTAAAACGCACACAGGTACTCAGCCGCGAGCTCAGGATCATGAGTATGCAGAAACAGGCTTGTGTCTTCGGACCGAATCATGCTGCGGTCGAGCAGCTCCGAATCAATGAAATGGCGCAGGGTCTGCCAGTAGGTCGAACTCGGATCGTCGAGAAGGACGATGGGAGCGGGGTAGCTCTTCCCCGTCTGAATCAGCGTGAGTAGCTCGAAGGTCTCATCGAGTGTTCCGAATCCGCCAGGAAACACTGCAAACGCGTCGCTCTCCTTCATGAAGAAGAGCTTTCTGGTGAAGAAGTATCGGAAGGTGGCGAGCTTCTCGTTGCCCTCGATGATGTCAGCGGCTCGTTGCTCAAACGGAAGCATAATGTTGACGCCGAACGAATTCTCGATGCCAGCGCCCTCGACCGCGGCGGTCATGATGCCAGGGCCGGCACCGCTGATCGCCATCCAACCGCGATCGGCCATGAGGCCACTAAACCGGTGGGCCAACTGATAGTTAGGGTCGGCCCGATCGGTTCGGGCCGAGCCGAACACGGTCACCTTGGCTCGCTGGCTGTATGGCGAGAACACCCGCCACGCGTTGAGCATCTCGACCAGCGACTGCGATGCGATCTTCAGCTCAAGGCGGTCGACCTCTTGGGCGTCCATATCGAGAGCGGTCACGATCAGCTTGCGAACAAGGTCGTCGTTCGCATCTTTACCGACAGACGACAACAGCTGAGAGACGATCTGGTCGACCTCCTCGTCACCGAATTGGCTTCGAGCCCGTGGTGCAGTCATCGATGCCGCCTGTTACCGGCGAGACTCAAGAGCCGCGAGAACCTCGGTAAACGAGTCGGCGAAGGAGGCGACTCCGGCGGTCTCCAGCTTTGCCGCAACAACTTCGAGATCGATACCAAGGTCACTGAGCTGGGCCACCACGGCATGTGCGGCGGCAGGGTCGACGTCGACCGTTCGGGCGACAGTGCCGTGATCTTCGAATGCAAGCAACGTGCCGTCTGGCAGGGTGTTTACCGTGTGGGGACCGATCAGCGTGTCGACATAGAGCGTGTCGGGGTACGAGGGGTCTTTTGTTGACGTAGATGCCCACAATGGCCGCTGGACGCGAGCGCCCTTGGCCGCCAGGGCCTCCCATCGAGGGCCACTGAACGTCGCCTGGAACTCTTCGTACGCAATATGGCCCTGCGCAATTGCGGCCTTCCCTCGAAGGGCGAGCGCCTCGTCAGAACCAATCTCGGTGAGGAGTTTGTCGACTGCGGCATCTACCCGGCTGATGAAGAACGATGCAACCGACGAGATCGTCGAGAGGTCATCAAGATCTGATGCTTCGAGACCAGCGATGTAGGCCTCCATCACGTCGGCATAGCGCTCTAACGAGAAAATGAGGGTGACGTTCACTGAACGACCCTCAGAGATCAGGGTCTTGATGGCCGGGATGCCTTCCGGCGTCGCTGGCACTTTGATGTAGAGGTTTGGTGCCTCGATCTGGCCGTCGAGCCAGCGGGCCGCTTCGATGGTGCCGTCGGTGTCGGCGGCGAGTGTCGGCGACACCTCGATCGATACATAGCCGTCTTCGCCGTCGGAGGCTAGGTGCGTGGGAAGGAGATACTCGAGCGCACGCCGTATGTCGCCAATTGCGAGCGTCCAGTAGGCATCTTCGGTTGACGCACCGCTCCCGAATAGCTCGGCTAGTTCGACGTCGTAGTCAGACGTTTCGATCATGGCCTTGGCGAAGATCGATGGGTTAGAGGTCAGGCCTCGCACCCCACGGTCGATCCACTCCTGCATCTCGCCAGACTCCATCCAGCTTCGACGAAGGTTGTCGAGCCACGGGCTCTGGCCCTGCTGGTCATAGAGGTCGTGTAGTCGTGCCATGGGTTGGTCTCCTGTACTGCGAATCTGGTTGTGTCTCTAGGGCTAGTTTTCGGCGATGGCGTCGAGCAGGTCGGTTACAGCCGATGCCACGTTTATTGGGGTAAGGCCAAATTCTTCCATGATTCGATCGGCTGGTGCTGACGCCCCGAAGCGATCGATGCCAACTGCGAGGTCGGCGTGGCGCTCCCAGCCAAGGGTGACGCCGGCTTCAACCGACACCGTCGGGAGTTCCGGAGGAAGAATTTCGTCTTGCTCGTCTTCGGTTCGGCGTTCGAATGCGTCCCAACACGGCATCGACACGACCCGAACCGGCAAATCGGCGTCGTACAACAGGCCAGCGGCTTCAAGAGCAAGCTGAACCTCGCTGCCCGTCGCGACGAGCACGGCCTGTGGGTCTTCAGGGTCGTGCACAATGTAGGCGCCCTCGCCAACGCGACTCGCATCGGTGCCTTCAAGAACTGGCAGGTCTTGACGGCTCAGGACGATTGCGGTCGGGCCATCATGATTGATGGCTTCGAGCCAAGCGCCAACCGTTTCGGTGGCGTCTGCTGGACGGATTACCTGGAGCCCTGGGATAGCTCGGAGCGACATGAGATGCTCAACTGGTTGGTGAGTCGGGCCGTCTTCGCCGACACCAACGGAATCGTGAGTGAAGATGAAGATCGCCTTGGCCTGGGAAAGCGCAGCGAGGCGGATCGCCGGACGCATGTAGTCGCTGAACACAAAGAACGTGCCGCCGAAGGGCAGAACTCCTCCGTGTCGTGCAGCACCAACGAGAGCGGTACCCATGGCATGCTCGCGAACACCGAAATAGATCTGGCGACCACCTGGCGATGCAGCAGACTGCACGCCGTAGTCGGTCATCTTCGTGCCGGTGTTACCAGTGAGGTCGGCGCCGCCGCCGATGAGTCCTGGCACAACCGAAGCGATTGCATCGATGACCTTTTGTGAGGCGACCCGAGTCGCGATTGAGTCGCCAACTTCGAATACGGGAAGTTCATTTTCCCAGCCTTCGAGTCCAGTGGCGGCCCATGCGGCCTGGAGTTCGGCAATGCCGTCGTAATCGTCGACACGGTCGGCCCATGCCTTACGCTCGGCGGCACCGCGGTTGCCGGCTTCGGTGTAGAAGTCTTTCACGTCGTCTGGCACAAAGAACGGCTCGTCTGGCAAGCCCATCACTGCTTTGGCTTCAGTGATATCGGCGGTGCCAAATGCGAGTCCGTGTGCCTTTGGGCTGTCGGTCAAGCTAGGGGAGGGGAAGCCGATGTGCGAGCGCAAGATGATGATGGATGGCTTGTCATCGACGCCCTTTGCCCTCCTGAGGGCAGCCTCGATTGCGTCGAGGTCTTCGCTCTTCTCGCCGAGGTCGTTGACGTCCCAGCCATAGGCTTCGAAACGAAGGACGGCGTTGTCGCTGAGCGAGAGTTCAGTGACGCCGTCGATGGTGACATGATTGTCGTCGTAGATACAGATCAGGCGGCCAAGACCAAGGTGGCCGGCAAGTGATGCGGCCTCATGGCTCAGTCCCTCACTCAGGCAACCGTCGCCAACGACGGTGTAGATGTGGTGGTTGATGATCTCTTCGCCGAAGCGGGCTCGTTGGTAACGCTCGGCGATAGCCATGCCGACGGCGTTGCCGAAACCAGCGGCAAGAGGACCCGTCGTGACTTCGATGCCGTCGGTATGACCGGCCTCGGGATGGCCTGGCGTACGTGAGTCCCACTGGCGGAACGCTTTGAGGTCGTCAAGCGTGAGGTCATAGCCAGTGAGGTGCAGCATCGAGTATTGCAGGATTGAGGCGTGGCCGGCGGAGAGGATGAAACGGTCGCGGTCGACCCACTCTGGATCGGTCGAGTCGTACTTCATTATTCTGGTCCACAGGACGTGGGCGAGGGGGGCCAGCGCCATGGCCGTGCCTTGGTGGCCCGAGTTGGCCGCATGGGGGCCGTCCATACCGAGCGCTCGGATGACATTGATGCCGCGGGCTTCTAGCTCAGTACTCACAATTTGGTCCTTCTCGATTCGGGCCGGAACGCAACTAACCTATCGGAATAGAGCGCCACCGAAGGCGTCAGAGAAGATCGTCCTGACCCCGTCAAACGAGCCAATCTGCAGCGTCGACGCCGCGGCGGTATCGGGGGGTCCTTGCCCGAATGATGCGATGCCATGTCGAGGAGGGCCGAATCCGATGACGGCGGCACTATTGCTCCAGGTCACAGAGCTTGCAAGACCTTCGTCAAACACCAGCGCGTCGTAGACCCAAATCGAGGCCAGGTCGCCCAGTTGCAGTTCGGCCGGTTTCTCGTGTGATGTTGAGGGAGGAGCAAGGTATTCGACGGCCTCTCCAGGACCGACCAGAACCGAACCGAGTTCGATGTTGCGGACGCTTACTCCCAACACGTCGCAATGACTCTCGATTGACTCGCCAGCGAGAGCGGTTGGCCGACCGTCAACGATCTCAGTTACCGCAAAATAGTCGCCCATTTGGCGTAAACCACGATCGAGGTGGACCTCTGCGAGACCGCTTGGAATAACCAGTCCGACTGCTCCATCGTCGTATTCATCCTGGCCAACAAAGAGCCGTGGAAAGCCGCCCGTCGATGCGGGCGTCAGCAAGCCAGCGGCCAACTCTACGTTGGGCCGCCACTCGAGAAGGGCGTCGATGTCGAACGAAGCGCTGTCACCCCAAAGCAAGAGTTGATCAGCGCTGAAGTCATCGTCACCCGATGACAGTTCGACAAGAAACTCTCCTGGCTCGTCAGGATCAGCGTCGACACGAACGGAGCGAATTCCCGGCGCATCGGTTGCCCAAATGGTGAGGGCTCGGCCGCTGAGCATGGCACCTTGCCCGCGTACGGCGCCGGCCGACATTCCGATTAGCACATCGGGGGAGAGCAGGGCATCAATCGCCTCGATTGCGTCCGCAAGATGCCACGTAAAGTCGCCGCTCGCCATTACCACAACTGCGGTTGGCTCAGTGAGGCGCTCGAGTATTGAGCCAATCGCTTCACCAGTTGCGACCGCAGGGTCGGGGTGAAGCGAGAATGCGTCTGCGAACCGGGCCACCGGCTACTCGGCGGGAGGAAGCAGCGTGTACGGAACGACATGCGTCTGTCCGTTGCCGATTTTGCAATGAGCGATGATCGTGCCGTATTCCTTGAACTCGATTTCGGCTCGCACAAGCCGGTAATTGAACTTTCCTGGTTCGAGCTGTAACGCCTGCACATTACGAGCGAGCGGTTCGTCTTCGGGATCGCCATCGAGGGGACGAAATACCACCTCAAGCGAGCCGAACCCATCTTCGTCAGGATGGGCCCACACAATGACCGCAAGATGAGGGCCGACGCTGACAGGCACCGGAGCGGGTGCAGGGGCTGAGAATTGAATTCCGCTGAGATCTATGCGGGTCGATGGACCTGGCACTGATCTGAGCTGAATGTCGTCCATGAATAGAGCGGCGATGATCTCCATCGGACCAAGCTAACAGCGACCGCTAGGCTCTCGGTGTGGAACAACCCTCAACTAGAGACTTGATCATGCGCGAGTCACTGATCTGTTTCGCCGACCAAGGCTTCGAGGGAACGTCATTAAACGACATTGCGGCTGGCGTTGGCATCAAACGCCCGAGCCTCCTTCACTACTTTCCGACGAAGGAAGCCATCTATCGCACGATTCTCGAAGAGGCACTACTCGATTGGGGTGCCCGCATAGATGTCACCCGCACGTCGGACGCCGATGGATGGGAGTTGGTTGATGCGGTCCTGCTCACCAGCTTCGAGTTCATGAGACAAAACCCTCGGGTGATCAGGATCGTTCGACGCGAAGCACTCACCGAGAACAGCGATCTCGCCATCGACCTCGGCGCCGCTTTGCGGCCGTTCTTTGATCGAGCCGTGGCCTTCTTTCGCCGTGAGATGGATCGAGGCGTCTTCCGCGAGCACGACGAAGAAAACCTGGTCATCACCGGGTACGGGGCACTTCTCACGTACTTCTCGGACCATCGGATGCTCACCGGTCTTCTCGGCACCGATCCATACACCGACGACGCGCTCGATGCCCGATTGCAACACATGAAGTCGTTCATCCGTTCGGCGTTGGAGCCACAGCCAGAGTAGGGTCTCCGCTCATGTCTGGACCCACTCACGCCACCGCTGGCGCAACTCTCTCCGAGCAACACTCAAAAGAACTTCTGAGCGGCTTCGGCGTCCCTTTTCCTGCTGAGCACGTAGCCGACGACGCCACTGCGGCCCGCAACGCAGCGGACGTGCTTGGGTATCCCGTCGTGGCCAAGCTCAACGGCGACAACATCGCACACAAGACCGAACGTGGTCTCGTGCGGCTTGGACTTGGCAGCCCTGAGGCGGTCGAGTCGGCAGCCAATGAGCTATTTGCGGCCGCAACTGCCGAAGACGGTGAGGTCACGGTCCTCATCGCACCAATGATTCGATCGAATCGCGAATTCATTTGCGGCATGTCAACCGACCCGCAGTTCGGACCGACTGTGCTACTCGGTGTTGGCGGAATCCTGGCGGAAGCAATCGCCGACGTCGTCCTTCGCATGGTCCCAATCTCGGCAATCGATGCGGCCGAGATGATTGCCGAACTCAAGACCCAGGCGCTTCTCGACGACTTTCGCGGCGAGCAAGCGGTCGACCGAGAGAAGCTTGGCGCGGTATTGCTTGCGCTCTCCGACGCCGCCGTTGCCAGGCCAGACATCGCCTCGATCGACCTCAACCCCGTCCTCATTCATAACGGCGACCCAGTATCGGTTGATGCCCTCGTCGAGCTCAAAGGAGCCAGCTGATGCCAACTTCGACGCAGTTTGACGCACTCTTCCAACCACGAGGCGTTGTCGTGGCCGGCGCATCGACCCACCCAGGCAAATTCGGTTACGTCAGCCTTCACAACGTGCTCGCTAACGGCTACGAGGGCAAGGTATTTGCCACGAATCGTGATGGTTCGTCTGTGTTAGGAATCGATTGCGTCCCATCGATCGACGACCTGCCCGAGGGCGAAATCGACCTCGTCTTCGTCTGCACCCCCGCCTCGACGAACATGGATCTGCTTCGATCATGCGCAGCGAAGGGGATCACTGCTGCGTTCCTCACCTCGGCTGGCTATGCCGAAGCAGGCGACGAGGGCATCGCGGCCCAAGCCGAGTTGGTTGCGCTCGCAGACGAGCTCGGCATTCTGCTGGCGGGCCCAAATGGTCAGGGTGTGGTCTCGACTCCCGTCAACCTGTGCGCTCAAATTGTGGCTCCGTATCCACCGGCCGGGGGCATTGGGGTTGCGAGCCAATCAGGCAACTTCGTGTCGTCGTTCATGAACTGGTCGGTCCAGACCGGAGTCGGCATCAGCCGCGCCGTAAGTGCAGGCAACGCAGCGGCAGTAACTGTTCCCGACTATCTCGATTACTACGCAAACGACCCTGCGACCAAGGTCGGTCTCGCGTACGTCGAAGGAATCCAGGACGGCCGAGCGTTCTACGAGCGGATGAAGGCAATCGCAACGACCAAGCCAATCGTCATCGTCAAGGGTGGCGCAACGGCCGGGGGAGCAAGGGCTGCAGCCAGCCACACGGGTTCGCTCGCCTCCGACGATCGTGTTTTCGATGGGGCAATGCGACAGGCCGGGGTCGTCCGTGCTGACACTGTGGAAGAGGCCTTTGAGGCAGCCGCCACATTTGCCACCCAGCCGCTCCCGAAGGGGAAACGGGTTGTCGTGATGACCACTGCCGGTGGCTGGGGTGTCGTCACCTCAGATGCCATTCACAACAGCACACTCGAACTCACGCCTCTACCAGACGACCTATTGGCAGAGATCGACACCAAACTTCCACCCCGATGGAGTCGCAACAACCCAGTCGACCTGGCCGGTGGTGAAACCCGCGACACCATCCCTGAAGTGATGGAAATGATTGCCTCACATCCCGCAGTCGACGCCATCATCTACCTCGGTCTCGGCATCCAATCAAACCAGGCCGCGATGATGCGAAAGGGGAAGTTCTACCCCGACCACGGACTTGAGCGCATTGTTGAGTATCACGAGCGCCAAGATCGCCGCTTCGCCGAGGCGGCGGCCGAGATCTCTGAGCGAACGGGTAAGCCGATTCTCACTGCGACCGAACTGGCAACCACCGACCCAGACAATGCCGGACCGACGGCGGTCAGAGCCTCTGGTCGGCTCTGTTACGGCTCAGCCAACCGGGCCGTTCGTGCGCTCGAATTGATGTGGCAATACCAGAGCTACCTCGATGCCCGTTCGACTGCTAGCTAGCTGGCATACCTAACGCAGCGTCTCCAATACGGCGAGCACCTCGGATGACTCTGTCCAAGGGTTCACGAGACAGAGTCGGTAGATCATCTCGCCCTGGTGACGGGTGGGGAGGCACAGCATGGTTCCGGCAACCCGGTGACGCTCCGACCATGCTTTCATGTCGTCTTCGCTGAAACCTGGGCGACGGAAGAGCACGACCGAAAGGTCGGGTTCAAGTACAAGTTCGAGGTGGTCGGCGGCCTTAATGCCACGCGCTATCTCCTGTGCTGTGGCGAGCACCCGGTCGATGGCAATTGCATATCGGTCAGTTCCGTAGGTCGCCAGCGAGAACCAGAGCGGCATGCCTCGAACTCGGCGACTGAGGTGGATCGCGTACTCCGATGGATTCCACGCTTCTCGATCGATCTGGTCGAGGTAAGGAGCGACCTGCGAATGTGCCGCCACGGCGAACACTGGGTTTCGATACACCAACGCACAGCAGTCATACGGCGCAAAGAGCCACTTGTGCGGATCGACGATGAAGCTGTCCGCCCGCTCGATACCGCTGAAGCGTTTACGCGCCGTCGGGGAGGCAAGCGCCGCCAGGCCGTACGCGCCGTCGACGTGTAACCAGATGTCGTTTTTCTCACACACATCAGCGATCGACACGAGATCGTCGATAACGCCGGCGTTGGTGGTCCCCGCCGTCGCGACAACAGCAAAAACGCCGTCTTCGTCTGCGAGCGTCTCAGCCAGCGCTACACCGTCCATCCGACCGTGCTCGCCGGTTGGCACCTCGACGATGTCAACATCGAGTACCGCGGCCGCTCCGACAATGCTCGAATGGGCCTGGTCGCTGGATGCCACCTTCCACCTTGTGGGACGCTCTCGCTTCTTCGCCTCGTTTGTCCGAGCGGCGTGGAGGGCACTCAGATTACCTAGTGTGCCTCCCGCAACGAAGGTGCCTCCTGCCGTCGCCGGCCAGCCAGCGAGGCCTGCAAGCCACAACAGCGCCTGGTTCTCGCAATGGACGGCACCGGCGCCAGTCTCCCACGTGCCGCCAAAGATCTCGGCGGCGGAAACCGCAAGGTCAAACGTGACCGCGGCCGGCGTCGGAGCAGCCGCCACGTAGGCCAAGTTCATTGGATCGTCCTGGGCCCTTGTCGCAGGCACCACCACGTCGGTGAACCGCCGCATAGCTGCCTCGGCTCCGATACCTGAAGCGCAGATCGAGCCCGCGAGTTCGAGCTCGAGCTCGGATGCCGGACGGGCGCCGGCTGCCGGATCGGGTCCGGATCTAATCCGATTCACCGCCCAGTGACTAATCATCTCGAGTGTCGATTCGGCCAGCTCGAACACGTTCTTCGTCATGCCTTACTTTTAGCCCCGATTCTCAGGGGGCACCACCCTTGGGGCGTGCCAAGCGACTAGCGTTCCCTTCGTATGGGTCCGATCAAGTTCATCAGCCGCTGGCTGCCTCTCGTGCTGTTGACCGCCGCCTCGGTATTCAGCTGGCGAACCGCTCAGTCGACGAACAGCAACGAGACTGAGACACTTGCCATTACCTATGAGCAGAGTCTTACGACGCCAGTGCTCTCGGCCAGACGCGTTCCCCGCACGTTGCAGGCCCCAATTGCTGAGGACGCGGTCGAACCGGCAGTCGATGAGATCGCAACGAGGAGTACCCCGACAAGCTGCTTCGTCGTGACCCTAAATGGCCAAGCGGTGAACGACGAAAACGGGAGTCTGCCGCTCATTCCCGCATCGAACGAGAAGATCCTGACTACGTGGGCTGCAATCGCGACGCTCGGGGAAGATCGCACCTTTACCACTGAAATTCGTATCACGAATACGCCAGTGGCCGGTGTCCTGACCGGCGATCTTTATCTGGTTGGTGGGGGAGATCCCTTCCTGGTCACCGCCAACTGGCCGACCCAGTTCACCGAACAAGAGGGGCGGGCCTTCACCTCACTCGAAGCACTGGCCGATAAAGTTTTGGCCGCTGGGATTACCCAGATCACCGGCACCTTATATGGCGACGAGTCCTACTTCGACAGTGTGCGCTTTGGCCCCTGGGACCAGAGACTCATCGACCAAAAGCAATCGGGCCCTCTTTCGGCGCTCAGCGTCAATCAGGGCTTTGCCAGCTGGCCCGAGGTATACCCGAATCTCCCTCAGACCCGTGACATGGCCGCTGATCCTGCCCAAAATGCAGCGGCTGTGTTCGCCCGGCTACTTTCTGAGCGCGGCATTGTCGTTGGCCCCGCGGCCGCTGGCACTGCTCCCGACACGGCCGTCATGATCGCCGAAATACAGTCGGCGACGCTCGTCGATATCGCTACTCACATCAACAGCTATAGCGACAACTACGGCGCCGAGATTCTGACGAAACACATTGGCCTTGAGGTCAGTGGCGTCGGGTCAACCGAAGCAGGAGCAGCGGCAATTCGCGATGCGCTCGCAATGAATGGCACCATGCCAATTACGGGCGTCATCATCAACGATGGTTCGGGTCTGGCAGAGTCAAACCGACTCACTTGCGACCTCCTGGTCGCCGTGCTTTCAACCGCCACTCCAGACTCAACGTTCGCAACGACACTGAGTATTGCTGGCGAGCGCGGCAGCCTCTTGAATCGGTTCGCGGGCGACGAATTTGATGGGCAAGTGTTTGGAAAAACTGGCTCGCTAAACACAGTTACGGCCCTCAGTGGGTTTGTAGTGTCCGATACCGACCAAGACGGCTACGCAGTGTTCTCCATCATCATCAATGGCGAACTTGCACGGACATATGACGCCCTGCAGGAAGAAGTGATCAAGGTTCTGGCGGACTTCCCCGACGCTCCCGAGGTCGAAGAACTCGACCCGACCGATCCAATCGATTCATGATGATGCGCAAACTGTTACGCTGTGCCAACGTGCATGGCTGATGCGGCCTGGGGCACACTAAACTTCAGGGCAACGCACCGACTCAGAACCGGGCGAAAGAGAGAACTGTGGCTAATCAAAACCCGATAGATGAGGCAAAGGACCTGCAGAAAATGCTGGTCGACTACGCCAAGCAGGAAACTGTCGAGCCGCTAAAGACGCTCGGTGGCTACCTCGCTTGGGGCATCGCGGGCGCACTCATGATGTTCCTTGGCCTCTTCTTCTTCGGTATCGGCACGCTCCGTCTGCTCCAGAGCGAAGCCTCGCTCGATGGCAATAGTTGGCTTTCGCTGCTTTCCTATCTTGGGGCGATCGTCGCGATGCTCGCCGCCATCGCAGCACTGTTCGTTGCGTTCACAAAGGCTAAGAATCGAGTACTTTCATGACCGAGACCGCCAAGATCACCCCGGCCGACATTGAGTCGAAGTTCCGCGAGATCCAAGGCCAAGTAGACACCGTGGCCGAGGACAGCAAGAAAAAGGTTGCTATCGCAGCCACTGTCACCGCCATTATTCTGCTCACCATCATTTACCTTATGGGCCAGTCCTCAGGCAAGAAGAAGAGCACGGTCCTCGAGATCCGCCGTCTGTAATGCTGTCGAAACTGTTGAAGTTCGGCCTGGGCAAGACCGTACTCAAGCCCGCCCAGTCCTGGGTCTTCACATCTGGCATCATGCTGCTATACCGCTGGGCCAGACGCAGAACTGGGCGTCGCGAGATGGTTGAGCTGACTAATCTCAAGCCTGGCGATCGCTACATGATCGAAAGCCTGCATGTCACCCACGGTGAGCAGATCAAGGAAGCGAAGCGAGCCAAGAAGTCGGGCAAGCTCAATGCCAAAGATCAGAAGAAGGCCATAAAGGCCGCGCGCAAAGCCGCAAAACGCTCGTAGGCCGTCACGTTTTCCGGCATCCTGTACCGGTGAAGGTACTCCTGCGAAATCCTCAGCGTGAAACAGAATTCGACGGCCCGATTTCCGTCGTGGCCCTGTTGCGGCGACTTGACATGAACCGAGAGTCAGTACTGGTGATTCGAGACGGCACGCTCGTCCCTGGCGACGCCGTCCTTGAAGACGACGCAGTGGTCGAGATTCGTCCCGTCATCAGCGGCGGTCAGGTCTAATGAAGTGCAAAGTATGCCGAGGATCAGCGGTTATCGATATCCGGCGTCACAACGCCAATTTCTGTACTGACCACTTCCTGAAGTTCTGTGCCGATCAAACGGCCAAGACAATCAAACAGTTCGACATGTTGAGCGAAGGGGAGCGGGCATTGGTTGCCGTCTCTGGCGGCAAGGACAGTCTCGCCATATGGGACATCTTGCTCGACCTCGGCTACGAGGCTGACGGACTCTACGTTGGGCTCGGGATCGGCGACTACTCAGATACATCGGCCGAGTTCGCTCGCGCCTACGCCGAGTCACGCGGCGTGAAACTCATTGAAATCAACCTGCGAGGCGAATACGGTTTTGACGTTCCAACTGCGGCCGCCGCAACTCGGCGCGTACCCTGCTCGGCCTGCGGGATGTCCAAACGACACCTCTTCGACAAGGCGGCGCTCGACGGCGGCTACGACGCCGTCGTGACTGGCCATAACCTCGACGACGAGGCTGCTGTCTTGTACGGCAACGTAATGCATTGGCAGACCGACTATCTCGGCCGTCAGCGCCCTGTCCTTCCCGCCCGCAATGGCTTTCCGCGAAAGGTCAAGCCGCTTGTCAGGCTGGGGGAGCGCGAGATGGCCGCCTACTGCGTCCTCAAGGGCATCGACTACATCGTTGAAGAGTGTCCAATGGCGGTCGGCAACAAGCACATTGGTTACAAAGAGTCACTCAACGAACTTGAGCTTGCGTCGCCAGGCGCCAAGCGAGACTTCTACTTCGGTTTCCTACGAAACGCCGTCGACCGCTTCGCAACTGACGCCGACGCCGAAAAGGCTACGCTCGGCACCTGTGCAACATGCGGTGGCCCGGCCTCAAGCGACATATGCGCGTTTTGCCGGCTAGCCGAGAAGGCATCTGCGATCGATCCTGTTCCTGTCGCTATGCCGCGGCGCAAGAAGAAAGCAAAGAACTAGACCCTCATGACAGAAGCCAACACACAAAGTGGTGTCCTCGCAGAGGGCGATATTGTCCTACTCATTGACAAAAAAAGTCGCCGTCATTTGGTGACGTTGGACGTCAAGGGCGCCTTTCACTCCCATGCCGGTGTACTTCCGCATACCGAGATCATCGGGCAGCACGACGGTTCGACAGTATCCACTACCTTGGGCCAGAAGCTCCGGGTGCTCAAGCCAACCCTGAGCGACTACATCCTTTCGATGAAGCGTGGGGCACAGGTCATCTATCCGAAGGACATCGGACCAATCCTGATGCTCGCCGACATCGGACCCGGTATGAAGGTGTTCGAATCGGGTGTTGGGTCTGGTGCATTGTCGATGGGCATGCTTCGCACCGGGGCCGTCATCACCGGCTATGAGCTCCGAGAAGATTTCGCCAATCGGGCTATCAAGAACGTCACTGCCTTTCTTGGTGAAGAGGTGCTCGATCGATACAAGGTTGAGCTTCGATCAAGCTATGACGGCATCGACGGCACTGACTTCGACCGCGTTGTCCTTGACCTTCCAGAACCATGGCAGGTCATCCCCCACGCCTCGACCGCGCTTCGTCCGGGGGGAGTGTTTCTCGCGTATACGCCAGCGGTAACCCAGGTCATGCGTGTGACCGACGCGCTCCATGCCAACAACTTCACCGAGATTGAAACAACCGAGGTGTTGAATCGCACGTGGCATGTAGAAGGCCTGGCGGTGCGCCCCGATCACCGCATGGTTGCTCACACCGGTTTCCTCACGCGAGCCCGGCTGCAGGCGCCTCGGACAGATTCTGACAAATAGTTCGAAAACTCCTCACATCTGCCACCCACACTCCGATGGAGTGGTATCTCGTTGGGGCAGAACGAGCACAACGACCTCGGATTGACTTTGTCGACCGGGGTCGTTTTCGTTTTCGGCGCAGGGTGAGTCGCCAGGGATGCGGCGTTGGTTCGCTAGAGTGGTGGACGGTCAACGGCGACCGGTTCCTAAGAAATCGACGAAGGACACCAGTTGACTCCATCATCGCCTCCCGCAACAAGCGATCAGATCAACCGCGACAACGAGCTACGTATCGCAATCAGGCGACTTGGTTCCCAGCTTGGCGAGTCAATCAGTCGCCTCGAGGGCGAAGAGTTCTTGACGGTGGTCGAGGAAGTCCGAGTACTCGCCCGGAGCCTCCGCCGTGATGAGCGCGATGCCGCTGGCGTACGCCTCAACGAGGTCATCCAGGGCCTCGACGATCTCGACACAGTGCGGCTCGCTCGATCGTTTACGACCTACTTCCACCTGGCCAACGTCGCCGAGCAGGTCTATCGAATCGAAGAACTCAACGTCAGCCGATCAGACGACGGCCGTATCAACGACACGCTCAACCGTCTCGTTGAAGCTGGCCACACGCCCGAAGAGATCAGTCGAGTATTCAGCGACGTGCGATTGCAGCCAGTCTTTACGGCCCACCCAACCGAGGCATCGCGACGATCGATTCTCGACAAGCTGAGCGATGTGTCTCGACTCCTGGAAAATCGTGAGGAAGCCCGAACAACGGCAACCGACCGTCTCCGCATCGACCGGCGTATCGACACGCTGATCGACGCCCTCTGGCTTACCGATGAGCTACGGCGAGAGAAGCCGGAACCAGTCGATGAAGCACGGACGGCGCTCTACTACCTTGAGCAGCTTTTGGTTAGCGGGTTGCCCGAGGTTTGGAGCGACGCCGACATCGCATTTGAACAACACGGTATTCAACTCGGATCTGGCACCGCTCCGATCTTGTTCGGTTCGTGGGTCGGCGGCGATCGCGATGGCAACCCCAATGTCACTCCCTCGACCACTGTTGAGGTGCTCGCCCTCCAGCGCCAGCGAGCAATTCGATTGCTCCGTTCGGAAATCGAGGGTCTGCGCCGAGAACTCAGCACCTCCGATGTCATCCGCCCTCCAAGCGACGACCTCATCGTTGCGGTCGAAGCCGATCGAGCACATTTCCCCGATGTCTTTAGCGCCATCGGCCGAATCAACGACGGCGAGTGGTATCGCCTTCGTCTCTCGGTGATCGCCCAGCGCCTGGCCGAAACAGCCCAGGTGCCCGCCGGGCCACGAGCGTATGAGCGTCACACGGAACTCGCCGACGATCTCGCGCTGCTCGAGCATTCGCTCACACAGACCGGGGCTGGTTTCGTGGCCAAGGGTCGCCTCCGACGAGTGCAACGCCTTGTGCAAACGGCAGGTTTCCGCCTCGCCACACTCGACATCCGTGAGCATGCCAAGAAGCATCACGCATCGCTGGCCAGGCTCTTTGCCGAGTCGGGCACGGCATACCCGACAGATGCAGCCGGACGAACGGCCCTACTCCTCGCCGAGCTCAACAGCCGCCGGCCCCTTGCCCCACCTGGCATCAAGGTCGAAGGCACTGATGCGCTTGACCTGTTCCGGACATTGCGTGAGCAGCTCGATTTCTACGGCGACGACGTCGTACAGACCTACATCATCTCGATGACCCAAGGTGTCGACGATGTGCTGGCACCAGTGCTACTCGCCCGCGAGGTCGGTCTCATCGACCTCGCAACCGGAACCGCTCGACTGAGTTTCGTTCCTCTCTTCGAAACAATCGACGACCTCCGTGGCATCGGCGAGACCCTCGAGCGGCTGCTTACGATTCCCTCGTATCGCCGCATTGTTGAACTGCGGGGCGGCGTTCAAGAAGTTATGGTCGGCTACTCCGACTCGAACAAAGATGGCGGCATCGCGACAAGCCAATGGGAAATCCATAAGGCCCTGCGCACAATTCGAGATGTGTCAGCTCGACACGGCGTCAAGATTGTTGTGTTCCACGGACGTGGCGGCACCGTCGGGCGCGGCGGCGGCCCAACCAACGAATCGATCCTGGCCCAGCCGTCCGGTGCGGTTAACGGTGGCGTGAAGATTACCGAGCAAGGCGAGGTGATCAGCGACAAGTACGGGCAAGCCGAAATCGCTCAACGTAACCTTGACCTGGCGCTCTCCGCCGTTCTCGAGGCAACAGTTTCCTACCCCGCAACCCGCCATGACCCGGCAACCATCACCCGCTGGTCGGAGTCGATGGAGGCCATCTCAGGCGCAGCGTTCGCGCATTATCGAGCGTTCATCACCTTGCCTGAGCTCCCTGCATACTTCGTTTCCTCGACGCCAGTCGAAGAACTCGGCTCGCTCAATATTGGTTCGCGACCAGCGAAGCGGTCAACGGCCGATGCCGGCCTCGAATCGCTCCGCGCCATTCCCTGGGTCTTCGGGTGGACCCAGAGCCGGCAGATCATCCCTGGGTGGTTTGGCGTTGGCACAGGCCTCAATCACATCATTGAACAAGGCGGCCTCGAAGGGCTGCATGACATGTATGAGAACTGGCGGTTCTTCCGCAGCTTCATCGGCAACGTCGAGATGACCCTCGCCAAAACCGACCTTCGCATCGCCAAGCGATATGTCGACACGCTCGTAGCGCCTGAACACGCACATCTCTTCACGATGGTCGAAGAGGAACATGCGCGTACAATCGCCGGCCTGGCCCAGATCACCGAACGCGGCCTGCTCGACAACCTTCCGATCCTCAAACGCACGCTGCAGATTCGAGACGTCTACCTCGATCCGCTTCATCTTATTCAGGTCGATCTACTCAAGCGGGTTCGATCTGGCGAAGAGGTTTCGCATCGACTGAGGCGAGCCCTTCTCTTAACAATTAATGGTGTGGCCGCGGGTATGCGCAACACCGGTTGAGGCTACCCTTCGACGCTTGTGCACTATCCGCCCTCTGTGCACCGAAAGATGGGAAGCTAAGCGGCTGTGGAGCGCATCGAACGTCACGACATCATCAATGCAGTCATCCTCGCAGCAGTCCTGCTGCTGATGGCCTTCGCGCTTGTTTTCGGCGCCCGCTCGCTGTTTCGCACAGTGACGGGCGGGTCGATTGTCGACGCCACCAAGACAGAGCAGACCGTGCCAGATACGGTGCCTGAAGCAACGGAGACCACTGACCCAGTCGACGAGACCACGACAACCATCGCTCAGGTCCACCCGAATGGCGAGGTCAAGATCAGAGTTGGCAACGCAGCCTCTCGAGGCGGCATAGCTGGCGCTGGTACACGGTTGCTCGATCAGGCTGGTTACAACACCCTCGGCGCCAAAAACGCAAATAACCCAAGCGACACCTCGATCGTGTACTACGTCGAGGGCTATCAGGCCGATGCCGCGCAGGTCGCTCGGTTGCTCGGTGTGCCTGAAGTGAACATTGCCCCGATGCCAGCCGATGCAGGCGTCGCCATCGAGGACGCAATGCTCATCGCGATCTTGGGGTCAGATACAACCGTCGGTTAGTCAGGTTAGACATCGGGCGAGATGTCGAGCGGCGGGTCCGGATAGTCCCCAGCCACGATTCGGCCGAGGAGCTCGGGAAGCCGTGGCGGCAAAAACGGCACCTCGTCCGCCTCAACCTCTTCTAATGACCACCAACCACCGTGCGCCTTGGAACGCCAGTGCCTCTAGGTACTCAAGCCCCTGTGGTTTGCGGATATCGGTCTGATCTGTTTTCGCGACATGGATGACCTCGTCCTGGTCAAAGTCGATGCCACCGAAGCTGAACTCGACATGCTGAGTGAAGACAACAGGTCCAACTTGGACCTCGTCGAATCCGCCTTCTTCCCATAGCTCTCGTGCCGCACATGCCGCTGACGCTTCGCCAGGATCGATCCCACCACCAGGGATTTCCCACCATGGCGGTTTCGAGGGATCATTCGGATCGATGGCGTTTATCAAGAACACTTGATCGTCGCTGTTTAGCAAAATGAGAGGCGTTGCGTTGCAGTTTCCAGGGAGACACGCGGCGAGCCTACCGGGGGTAGTCCGATCGCACCGAACCTTCGGCTGAACTCGCATTACGTGTGCAGAGCTGTCACCATCGTGGCGTGACAAAGCCACTCGAAGGAATTCGTGTCCTCGACTTCTCACGCGTTGTTGCGGGACCGTTCGCCACGCGCATGCTGAGTGACCTCGGCGCCGACGTCGTCAAGGTCGAACCACCAGACGGCGACCTCACCCGTCTCTGGGGCGACAAGACTGGTGGGCTAGCTGGCTACTACACCCAGCAAAACGCGGGCAAGCGCAACATCTGCATCGACCTCAAGGCCGAAGGGGCACGCGAGTTGCTGCTCGATCTGGCGGCGAAGGCCGACATCGTGGTCGAAAACTACCGACCGGGCGTCATGAAGCGATTCGGACTTTCGTACGACAACCTACGTGCGGTCAACGAGAGCCTCATCATGCTGTCGATCTCGGGCTTCGGCCAGGAATCAAGCCAGAAGGACCGAGCCGCTTTCGCTCCAATTCTGCACGCCGAATCGGGCTTGCTGGCCCGTCAAGCACGGTTCGATGAAGCGGCCCCGAACGACCCAATGCTCTCGATCGCCGACACGAACTCGTCGCTACACGGACTTGTCGCTGTTCTCGCCGCACTTCACATGCGCACGACCACTGGCGCCGGCCAACACATCGACATGGCAATGCTCAACGCAATGACGGTCACCGACGATTTCTCGCACTACGTGCTCGACAAGAGTGAGATCTTGCGGCTTGGTGGCTATGTCTGGCCGACATCGTTTGGGTACATTCTCGTGTCTGGCAATCTGCTGTCGCAATGGTTCCAGATCTCAAGGGCCGGACTGCTCTCCGACGGCCTGTCCAAAGATGCGCCAGTCGAAACGAAGGCGGCAACCCGCAAGGCTCTCATCGGCGACACCATTGCTGCGTTCGGCTCCCTTGCCGAGGTAACCGCCTGGCTCGACACAGCCAATATTGCGTGGGCTGAGATTCGTGAACCAGAAGACGTTTTTGATACCGACATAGCGGCCGAACGCCGCCTGACGGTAGAGGTCGACAACCGAGTGGGCGGCGTCCGCCGAGTCGTCGAGTCGCCCTATCACTTCAGCAACGCGGAGTCTTCAGTCGCCGGTCCGGCCCCATATCGGGGCGAGCACAACGCCGAGGTACTCGCCGACTGGCTTGGCTTAAGCGCCGCGCCGACCGGGTTGCTCCAGGCTGAGGACCGCCAGTGAATATCCAGCACGATGAGCACGACTTCTCGCCGTACATGTCGTTTACGGCCAAGGAGTGGGGGAGGCTCAGAGCCGCAACCCCGCTCAGTCTGACCGAGGCCGACCTCGAACGCCTCCGCGGTATCAACGTTGAGCTCTCACTCGATGACGTAGCCCAGATCTACCTGCCGCTATCACGGTTACTCAACCTCCATGTCGGTGCAGCCCAAGAGCTGTATCGAGCGAGTGACACGTTCCTCGGCAAGCTTCCGGCCAAGGTTCCCTACATCATTGGCATCGCCGGGTCGGTCGCCGTCGGCAAGTCGACCACTGCCCGTGTACTGCAGGCTCTGCTCGACCGTTGGCCAAACCACCCGAAGGTCGACCTCATCACCACCGATGGGTTCTTGTATCCAAACGCAGTTCTCGAAGAACGCGGTCTCATGGCTCGCAAGGGATTCCCTGAGTCCTTCGACCGTCGTCGTCTCCTGAGCTTTCTCAATGCCATTAAGTCAGGTGCCCCTGACGTGGCCGCTCCGGTCTACTCGCACCTCGTCTACGACATTGTTGAAAACGACGAGGCGATCGTCTGTCAGCCCGACATCGTGATCGTTGAGGGCCTCAACGTGCTCCAAACAGGGCAGCTCGACGATGCAACACCAGCCTTCGTCTCTGACTACTTCGACTTCTCGATCTTTGTGGATGCCGAACCTGACCTCATCGAGCAGTGGTACATCGAGAGGTTCATCACCTTGAGAGAGACTGCGTTCCGCAATCCTGAGTCGTACTTCAACCGTTATTCGACGCTCACCGACGAGCAGGCGACGGAAACAGCCACGGGTATCTGGCGATCGATCAATATGCCAAACCTGATCCAAAACATCTTGCCAACGAGGGCCAGGGCCCAACTGATCATCGAGAAAGGGCCGGAGCACCGGGTAACCGACGTGCACCTTAGGCGACTTTAGAAATCGTCGGGCGCTTCCTCGCTTGGTCCGACGTGCGCGTCGAGCCACGCATTCATCTCGGCGGCCCCATCCCATACTTTGCGAACTCGCGTCACGACCTCGCGCTTGTGAAGCCAGCCGTGCGCGCCCAGCTCTTTCGACGCCATGAGACCCTTCCGCCTCAGCAACTCGATGTGCCGGTGATCTTTGGGGTACCCGCGTGGAGCCGTCTTTAGTTCCGAGATGGCTCCGATCCTGTGGGTGGACGAAAGCTTCTGCACAATGCGTGCGATCTCATCACCCGTCTTCTCGTTGTCGACCGAGGTTCGGAACCGCTCGAGTTGGTCTTTGGCCATGCCGTAGTAGCCCGAACCACACGTGAGCCCCTCACTCGAAAGGTGGAGGTAGAAGCCAGCGCCCCCCTGCGACTCTGTGTACGCACCTTGGTGTGTCTTGTACGCAGGCCGATTTTTCGAGAATCGCTGATCGTTGTAGGGGCGAAAGAGGTGGAACTGCCCGTAGTCAGACAATTCTTCGCATAGCGCGAGCATCGGTTCCTTGATGACCTCGGTGTAGCGGTCCTTGTGCTCCAGCCAGAATGGCCGTGTGTTTTCGGCCTCGAGTTCGTCATAGAACGTAAGGGCATCGGCCGGGAATCCAGAAAAGGTCACCTTGGAACTCTAGGTCAAGGCTTCGGCGCGTTCCCGACTCGTGTTGACTTGGCGTGTAACAGCGGGCTTGAGATAAGGGACCCGGTGCTTTAAAGACGAGCCGATTCGCTCGACCGTGTAGAAACTCAGTGCCGTGGGCACGAGTGACAGACCGAGGAGCAACCCAAATTGAAGCGCCATCGGCAGACCATTAAGAAAGTCGGGAATCTGTCTGACTGCGAACTCCTTGGCAACAACGTGCCAAAGGTAGAAGCCGTACGAGACCGAACCAAGCCACCGGACCGGTCGCGACGTAAGCAGAAGCTGACCTAGTCGACTCTCGCCTCTCGCTGCGCTCCATACAACAGCTGCAATCGCGACGGTGAGAAACAGTTGGGAAAGCGATGCCCAGGAGCCAAGATCGACGAGGTTGCCGACGGGTTTGGCCAGAAGATACGCCAACGCGCTCACGGCCCCGAACCGGTTAATGGTCGAATCGGTTGCCACATTGTCCGACACGACGGTGGCGAGCACGCAACCGACAAGCAGTCCAGTAAACGCCGATGGCGGCAAGATCGTCGGAATGCCTGCGGTTGTTGCGGCGAATGATGAGAAGACGCTTCCCGCGAGCAGCAAGCCAAACACATGCATAACGCGCATTCGACGAGCGAGTAGAACGACGAATGGCACGAACAGATAGAACTGCTCCTCGACCGCCAAGCTCCAAAGGTGGATGGCGCCAAGCGGAGACCCGCCAATCATCGCCCACCGGAAATTGCCGAGATACAAGAAGTACCACGGAAGACCTTCGACGTCACCGAAGTAGCCAAAGAGCGACGTGACAATGAGATACACGTACAGAGCAGGTACAAGCCGGAGCAGCCGCCTCACGAAGAATGCCCCAACGGGGGGACGCCAATCGGATGACCGCTCTGCAACTTTGCTACGGACGCCGAGCAAGATTCCCGTAATCAAGTAGCCGCTGAGCACGAAGAACAACTGCACCCCAATGTACGACCAGCGTGGCTCGTAAGAGAAGTGTTCCTCGCCGAACCAGTGGCCGAAGGCGACCATCAGTACGGCGACAGCTCTCAAACCATCTAGCTGGACCCGATGCCCGCTCGGTAATGCCATTCTTTGTTCATCGTCAGCAGGCGTCGTGAACTTAACGCTCGACTAGTACGGGTTTGACGGAGCCTAGATCATCGCTTCGATGAGGTTGGGGCCTGGTGTCGCGAGAGCGGCCGCGATTGCGTCGGCGGCACCAGCGACCGAGTCGACGCGGGTAGCTGGCACACCGAACCCCTTTGCCAGGTCGGTGAAACTCATCGCGGGGTTGCCGAGGTCGACAAGTGAATGCGACACACCCGCATCGTGGCTGACGCCTGCTCGATCGAGCTCAACTTCGAGAATGTGATATCGCTGGTTGGCGCAGATGACCACGGTGACATCGAGTTGTTCTCGGGCCATCGTCCACAGCGATTGCATGGTGTACAGCGCTGACCCGTCAGCCTGGAGCGCAAGCACAGGCCGATCGGGACAAGCCACCGCGGCACCGACGGCCGATGGAAGACCACCGCCGATGGCCCCGCCCATGATCGACAGCAGGGTGTGCGGCTTGGCCAGATGGGAGTTTCGTCGATACGAGGCTCCGGAGGTAATGAACTCACCAAGCACGATGGCGTGTTCAGGAATCGCACTTGCAAACACCAGTCCGAGGGAGTCGGCGTTGAGCTCGGATCCCGATGGTTGCGGTATCTCGTCCGTTGGTGTCACGTCGTCATCGTTCGCGCCGAGCATGTCGGCCAGCGCTTCTAGCGCTTCCTCCAACTGGCCGTCGACGTCACAGAGCTGAGTCGTCGAAGCCTCCGGCGGCAACGCTGTCGAGGGGATCCCCTCGTAGCCGAAGAAAGTGACCGGCTCGTCTCGGCCTGCGAGGACAACATGGCGAAGGGGAGCGAGTGCAGCAAGTAGCGGCTCTGGGAAGTACGGCAACTCATCGAACCTCGGCAGGTGGCGGCCGACGGCAACCTTTGCGGTGCGAGTGAGGAATATCTGGCAACCGGTTGCTGTCCGAATCCGGCCCAGAAGCTTGGCCGATGTCTCAGACAGTTCGGCGCCACCAACGACAATTGCTGGCGACTCTTTCTGCAGCAAGGCTCGTGCTCGGTCGACAGCCTCTGACGCAACCGGATGGCGTCGGCCAAAGCGAATGTCAGGAACCGCGGCTGCAGTGTGGCCCCACGCGGCATCGGCCGCGATCACGACGCTTGCCGTTCGGCCCGCACCCGTTGTTGCAGCCGCAACGGCATCAGCCATCGTCGTTCCGGCTCCATCGGCACCGTCTACCCGGTGGGTCGAGCCAACCCATCCCGTCAGTGCATCGATGTCTGATGTGAGCGGTGCATCATAAGGGAGATGCCAACTCGCCTGGTCACCGATGACGTTGACCATCGGGGTTGAGTGTCGCCGCGCATTGTGCTGATTGGCCAACGAGTTAGCAAAACCGGGCCCAAGGTGAAACACGCTAAGAGCCGGCTTGCCTGCCATTCGGGCGTAGCCGTCGGCGGCCCCGGAGCACACTCCTTCGAAGAGACCGAGGATGCTGCGCATCTTTGGCTGACCGGCGAGGCCAGATACGAGGTCGATCTCAGTAGTACCAGGATTGGCGAAACAGACCTCAATTCCAGCGGCAACCGCCGTTTCAACGAGTAGATCGGCACCAATGCGAGGGCGTTCAGATGTCATCGCTCTACCGTAGTGTCGCTCCAGCCTTGATGCCCTTTGTCTTGAGTCGACGGCCACAGAGGCCGATGAAACAGGGGAGCGGCGGCGAATCCACTACGATCTTTTGTTACTCCGTTTCTGAGGTGATGTTTGTGTATGAAGTCTGGCCCGGCGTGTCCTATCCGCTAGGAGCACACTGGGATGGTGCTGGCACCAATTTCTCCATTTTCTCCGACAACGCAGACGCGATCGAACTCTGCCTCTTTGACGACGAAGGCATCGAGACCCGAATCCCACTTCCCGAGCGGAAGGCATCGTGCTTCCATTGCTACGTTCCTGATATTAGCCCAGGTCAGCGGTATGGGTTCCGAGCCCACGGACCTTGGGACCCCCAGAGCGGGCATCGCTTCAATCCATTCAAGCTGTTGCTCGATCCCTATGCGTTGGCCATTGATGGAGAGGTCGTGAACGATCGCGCAATCTACGACCACAAACATGGAGCTCCTGACGAGCTGAGTACCACCGATAGCGCTCCCTTCGTACCGCGATCGGTCGTCGTGAGCCCGTTCTTCGACTGGGGCAACGATCGCCCGCCGCAGCGGCCACGTCGAGACACCATCCTTTACGAAACCCATGTAAAGGGTCTCACCGCCTTGCATCCTGACGTGCCAGAGCGACTCCGCGGCACCTATGCAGGCGTCGCCCATCCTGCCATCATTGACCACCTTCTCTCGCTTGGCATCACGGCGATCGAGCTCATGCCAGTTCACCAACACTTACCTGAGACCTTCCTAATCGACAAGGGTCTTAGCAACTACTGGGGCTATTCGACGATTGGCTTCTTTGCTCCGCACAATGCCTACTCGTCTCGTGGCACTGCGGGCGAACAAGTCCATGATTTCAAACATATGGTCCGGACCCTCCACCAAGCAGGCATCGAAGTCATCCTCGACGTCGTCTACAACCACACGTGTGAAGGCAATACCTACGGTCCAACGTTCGCATTCAAGGGACTCGACAACGCCAGTTACTACCGCCTCTCACCAGAGAACGGCAGACACTACGTCGACTACACGGGTACCGGCAACACGGTCAACGTGCCCCACCCAAACGTGCTGCAGCTCATCATGGATTCGCTTCGCTACTGGGTAACCGAAATGCACGTCGACGGCTTTCGCTTCGACCTCGCATCGGTGCTCGCCCGTGAAGTTCACCACGTCGACCAATTCTCCGCGTTCTTCGACATCATCCACCAAGACCCTGTGCTGCGTCAGGTCAAGCTCATCGCCGAGCCATGGGATGTCGGCGAAGGCGGCTACCAAGTTGGTCGCTTCCCACCTCTGTGGTCAGAGTGGAACGGCAAATATCGAGACACGGTACGAGACTTCTGGCGCGGCGAACCAGGAACACTCGGCGAGATGGCCAACCGCTTCGCTGGTTCTTCAGATCTCTACGCCATCAATGGCCGCCGGCCGTCAGCCAGCATCAACTTCATCACCGCCCACGACGGCTTCACGCTGCGCGACCTCGTGTCATACAACGATCGCCACAACGAGGCCAACGGCGAAAACAACACCGACGGTGAGCAACACAATCGCTCATGGAACTCTGGTGCCGAAGGGATTACCGAAGATCCGGATGTGATGAGAGTCCGTAAGAGTCGCCGAAAGTCGCTCATGACTACCTTGCTTCTGTCACAGGGTGTGCCAATGATCCTCGGTGGCGATGAACTCGGGCGTACGCAAGACGGCAACAACAACACGTACTGCCAAGACAACGCTCTCAACTGGTACAACTGGGACAACGTCGACGAGAACTTCTTGCAGTTCACGCGCCGGATCATCGAGATTCGTACCGCCCATCCCGTCTTCCGGCGCCGACGGTTCTTTGAGGGCGGCGAGGTTCTCGAGGGAGATCTCGCTGACATCGGCTGGTTCCGACCTTCTGGCGAGCTGATGACCAACGCAATGTGGAACGACAGCAAGCTCAGGGCGTTGAGCGTCTTCCTCAATGGGCACGATTTGCCTTCGCAAGACAACCACGGCAACCCGGTCGACGATGACAGCTTTCTCGTGTTGTTCAACACCTCGCACGAGGCAAAGACGTTCGTTGTGCCCGAGCCGCTGAAACGTTCGGACTGGGTCGTTGAGTTCGATACATTTACCTCCAAAACCAGGGACGAGCTCGTTCTGCTCGACATAGAGGTTGCACCTTGGTCAATCGTGCTTCTACGTGAGGACAAGACGAATGCGAATACTATTTCCCACCGCTGAACTCGCTCCGCTGGCAAGAGTCGGCGGACTCGCAGAGGCAACCGCTGGTCTACTGAAGATGCTGCGTCAGCAGGGAGCCGAGGTCACACCCGTCATCCCTGACTACGGCAACATCGAACTCACCGACGAAGAGTCGTTTGTGCTCGACACTCCTGCGTGGTGCGGCCCTGTCCGTGCTCGTTCCGGCATCGCTGGCGACACCGGCGCAGTCATTCTTATTGATGCCCCCGGCCTCGCTCGCCCTCACCCGTATGTCGACCCAAGCACAGGAGACGGTTGGCCGGACAATGACTCTCGCTTCTTCACTTTCTCGGCGGGAATCGCGGCCCTGACACAAGTATTGAAACCCGATGTCCTCCATCTCAACGACTGGCACACCGCTGCATCAATCGGGTTCATGGCCGAGCCGCCTCCGACCGTGCTCACCATCCACACGCTGGGGTACCAGGGTGTGTGCGATGCCAATTGGCTCCAACGGATTCCGTTCGACCCATGGCGCTTCGCCTGGTACGACGTCGCCAATCCGCTCGTCGGCGCGATCCGATCGGTCGACAAGATCATCGCCGTCAGCCCCAACTACGCACGCGAGATGCTCACCGAAGACCAGGGCATGGGGATGCACATTGAACTCGCGAGGCGCGGCGAAGCGCTCGTCGGTATCCGCAACGGCATCGACACCTCGATCTGGAACCCAGCAACCGATCCGCATCTCGCGCACCCGTTCACCATTGCCGACGCCGAAGATGGCAGCAAAGTAGCCAAGACAGCCCTGCTGAAAGAGGCTGGCTGGGACGACGATGGAAGCCTGATTCTCGGTGTGGTCTCGCGCCTCGTTGACCAGAAGGGGATCGACCTCGTCGCCGGGCTGATTCCCTACCTCGAAACGATGCCAGCCAAACTCGTGCTGCTTGGCTCTGGGCTGCAGCACATTGCCGACGAGATTCGAAATGCCGCCGACGATCGCCCAGATCTGGTGTGGGCTGTCACCGACCGCTTCGATGAACCGCTCGCACACCGGATCTTCGCTGGCGCCGATCTGTTCCTGATGCCGAGCCGGTTCGAACCGTGCGGCCTGGCCCAGATGCAAGCTATGGCCTACGGCACTATCCCAGTTGCGACTCGGGTTGGCGGCCTCGTCGACACGATCATCGACAACGACGAGAACCGTGACGACGGCACCGGCTTTCTAACCACGACGACCGACCTCCCCGGTCTGGTCGATGCCGTGCACCGCGCCGCCCGCTCCTATCGGCTTGCTGCTCGCCGCAAAGCAATGCGCAAACGCGGCATGTCGATCGATTGGTCGTGGGACGGGCCGGCCCGGACCCACCTTGAGCTCTACAAGGAACTCGCAAGCTAAGCGCCCGTCTACTCGAACTTGTAATTCTTGGGAACCGTCACGACGCCTTCGTCGCTGATGATGAAGCCACGAGCGACGTCGTCTTCGTGATCAATACCGATCTTGCAACCGGCCGGCACCACAACGTTCTTGTCGACAATTGCACGCTTGATGTGCGCGTCCTCGCCAATATGGACATTGTCGAGAATGACGACACCGTCCAGCCTCGCATTCCGACCTACTCGGACACCCGGAGAGATGATCGCCTCGGTGACGTCACACCCGCTGAGGATGGCGCCATCAGAGACAATGCTGTTGACGACGCGTGGGTCGACCTCGCCGTCACGAACGAACTTCGCCGGTGGAAGTGACCGGCTCGCGGTGAAGATCGGCCATTGATCGTTATAGAGCGAGAATCGGGGGAGGGGCTGGACCAGGTCCATGTTGGCATCGAAATAGGCATCGAGTGTCCCAACATCTCGCCAGTAGCCGCGCTGGAGCTCGGTATCGCCAGGCACCCGATTGGTGGTGTAGTCGTAGACATGGGCCTGCCCTTCGCTAACGAGACGCGGGATGAGGTCACCGCCGATGTCGTTGCGAGAGTCTTCGTCGAGGTTGTCGGCCTCAAGGGCTTCGACGAGCACATCGGCATCGAAGACGTAGTTGCCCATCGACACGAAGCACTCGTCTGGGCTGTCGCTAAGGCCAGGCGGATCTTCAGGCTTCTCAAGGAACTGGTCAATTTTCGAACCCTCGCCCCGATCGATGACACCGAACGCCGACGCTTCGCTTCGAGGCACACGTAATGCGGCCACGGTGACGCCCGCTCCACTCTCGAGGTGAGCGTCGAGCATCTGCCGAGGGTCCATCCGGTAGATGTGATCAGCGCCGAAGACAAAAATGTATTCTGGCCGCTCGTCGGAAACCAGATTGAGGTTCTGGAACAAGGCGTCGGCCGAGCCTAGGAACCATCGCGGACCTCGCCGCATCTGTGCGGGCACCGAGGTGACGTAGCTACCGAGCAAAGTGGACAATCGCCAGGTCAGCGACAAATGCACGTCGAGGGAATGGCTCTTATATTGGGTGAGGACCACAATCTTTCGGTACCCGCCATTGACAAGGTTGGAGAGCGCAAAGTCGATGAGCCGGTAGGGGCCGCCGAAAGGCACTGCCGGCTTGGCTCGGTCGGCGGTGAGCGGCATCAGGCGCTTGCCTTCGCCTCCGGCCAGAACAACAGAGAGTACCTTTGGTCGACTTCCAGGCTGGTGCATGAGACTATTCTCCACGATTCTCGGTGTGCGGACACTTCGTTGGCAGAGATATTTGCTACTCGGCCCAGGCCTTTACCTTCTCAATGACCTCTAACGGGTTTTCGCCAATGGGAGCGATGCTGAGACGCGTAATGCCAGCTTCGCGGTAGGCCTCGATTCGTTCGCGGACAAAACCTTCGTCGCCGGCCAACGTTGTTGCCTTGAGATACTCGTCGGGGATAAGGGCGGCTGCTTCGCCCCGATGGCCGGCGAGGTAAAGCTCCTGGATCTTCTCGGCTTCTTCTTCGTATCCGTAGCGGCAGAAGAGTTGGTTGTAGAAGTTCGTTGACTTCGAGCCCATACCGCCTACATACAGCGCCGTCATCGCTCGGCTGGCGTCGCGAATCTCTTTGGCCTCAGCCTCAGAGCAAATGCTCACTGGACCGCCCGCGACGATCTCTAGATCGGGAAGCCCTTCTTCTCGCTTCGCGAGCCCGGTGTTGACATCAGGCCACCACACCTCTTTGGCCTTGTCAGGATGGAAGAAGATCGGTAGCCAACCTTCGGCCTTCTCGGCGGTCAACTCCACGTTCTTTGGCCCGAGGGCCGCAACGTAGATCGGGATCTCGGAGCGGACTGGCCGATTGATGAGTTTCAGCGGCTTGCCTTGCCCAGTTCCCTGGTCGGCGGGCAGCGGAATCTGGTACGACTTCCCGACGTGTTCGACCTTCTCCCGGCGCCACACCTGGCGGCAAATATCGATGATCTCGCGAGTGCGGCCAAGGGGACGGTCGTAGGGGACACCATGCCAGCCTTCGATGACCTGGGGCCCTGAGGCGCCAAGTCCAAGTACGCAGCGCCCACCAGAAAGGGCGTCGACGCCAGCCGCGGTCATACCGATAAGAGTTGGGGTTCGTGAATAGAGGGGAAGGATTCCAGCCGCGATCTCCATTGTCTCGGTGACCGCGGCGAGGTAGCCCATAAGCGAGACGGCATCGAAGCTATAGAGCTCTGCGACCCAGACCATGTCGACACCGGCGCGTTCGTAGTCTTGGGCGGTTTGGGCGACCTGCTTTGGGTCGCCTCCGTAGTTGAGGCTCATTGACAGTTTCATGAATGACATCATGGCAGATCGAGCGAGCCGGATCCCAACCTGACCCGATCGAGTTGCTCAGCTGGCACGACGTCGCACGACGCGACTAAGCCTGTGTCACCTAGACAACCAGGGGACACAACCATGACAATCGAGTTTGAGACAATCACCGCCACGGCCAATGGGCGTATCGGACGCCTCACGCTGAATCGACCAGCCAAGCTCAACCCGCTGAGCGCCCTCACACTGCGCGAGATCGCGGCCGCCGCTCGTTGGTTCGACACCCAGGATGAGGTCTCGGTCGTCATCGTCACCGGGCGAGGACGAGCGTTCTCAGCTGGCGCTGACTTGTCGACCTTCAGCGGCCCCTCACGGCCCGACCGAGATGCGGCCGACGCCGGTCGTCTCATGGCGGAGGCACTTGAACAGATGCGGGCGCTTTCGGTCGTGGCCTTACAAGGCTGGTGTGTTGGCGGAGGCCTCGTTGTCGCTCTCGCCTGCGACCTGCGAATCGCCTCGTCAACTGCAAAGTTCTCGATTCCGGAGGTCGACCTCGGCATCCCTCTTGCCTGGGGCGGTATCCCGAGGATGGTTCGCGAAATCGGTCCAGCGCTCACCAAGGAGCTCGTTCTCACGTGTCGCCCATTCGATGCGAATGAAGGAAAGGCAGCCGGATTCATCAACGAGATTGTCGAGCCGGACGACCTCGAGGCACGGGTTGAAGCGCTCGCGACTCAGCTCGCGGCAAAGGCTCCGCTGACCGTGTTTGCGACGAAACGCCACGTCAACGCGGTCACAGAGCAGATGGCCGGAACGATGAGGAGTTGGTCAGATGCCGATGGCCTCGTCACCGCCCTCGGAGATCCTGAATGCAAAGCAGCCCGCAAGGCGTACCTCGCGAACCGCGCCTCGCCGAGCTAGAGCTAGCCCGAGCTACATGCCGTTTAATGAATGGCGTGGGCTTCATTGTCGGCAACCCGCTCGGCGAGCGAGTGGAGCACCCGGCGGGCGAGGCCATGCACATCGTCGAGCAGGGCGTCAAAGTTCCGACGCTCACCGACGAGGATCTCGCAATCGGTCGTTGCCGTGACAGTGGCGGTCCGAGGGCGATCCATCAAGATGGCCATCTCACCAATCATCGCGCCAGGTCCGAGGTCGGCAACGTGCTCGCCCTTGCGAGTCACTTCGGCCGATCCCTCAACCAACACGATGAACGACGACGCGCTCTCACCCTCTCGCATCAACGCGGTGCCCGCCTTCACGTCAATATCGGTGAGCGCCTTCTCGATTGTATGCAGATCCTTTTTAGAACACTGCGAGAACAACGGGATCGCCGCGATGTGGTCAAGATAGCTGTCACGGGCCATGAGATGTCTCCTCGGGTGGCGTCCTATGTAGGACGTACGACTGATCCACGAAACATAGTGGAGATCGCTGCAGTAGGTGGTATTCCCGCACAGGCTGTTCCAATCCCACCAGTTGTGGCTAACGTCGCTGTCGGTGGGAAGGCAATCGCAACGCTCTAGCTGGCCGATGGGACAAACGCGCTTTTTCGCGACTGGCGTCGCCCTCTTCGCGGCGTCGTGTTCGCCCGCGCCAACTGCCGCTCCCGTCTCGATACCGGCCCCGATACTCGAAACCACCACTACTGAGGCAGCCCCCGACTCAAGCGGTCGCACGCCGGGCGGGTCGCTGGTCTACGCCCTGGAATCACGCGCCGACGGTCTGTTGCCTAGCGACTCTGGCTGCGATGTTCCGTGCCGCCAGATCCTCTCCGCGGTCGCCGACCCGCTCGTCGCCGTCGACGAGACAGGGCGAACGGTGCCGTTTTTGCTCGACTCCTTCGTGGCCGACGACGACTTCTTTACCTGGCGTTTGACCCTGCGCTCTGGCGTCACCTTCCACGACGGCACCGCGCTCGACGCCGAGGCCCTGTCTGACCACATTGACCGATGCCGGTTTAGCCCCCTCACCAGCGCGTGGTTTGCCCCGATCCGAGCCACTGAGTCTGACGGGCTCGTCCTCACTCTGCACCTCGAGGAGCCCTGGTTGTCGTTCCCGCAGATGCTGGCAACCCATCCTTGCGCGTTCGTCGTGCGCGGTTCTGCGGCCAACCCAGTTGGCACCGGTCCATTCGCGGTCGAACAACCATCGGCGTCGGGCGATGGTTTGCGAGTGCGGAGATTCGACGGCTACTGGCGAGGTGCTGAGGGGACTGGCGAGGGTCTACCCCTGCTCGACAGCATCGAGTTCACCGTGCAACCCGACCTCTCCGATCGCGAACGCCTTCTTGATGGGGGCACGATCGGCGCATTCCAGGCGTCAACGATGCCAACCGAGGCCCTAACCGCCGCCCGATCGACGCTTGGCACCGATACCTATCAGTTGGTTTTCAACACCGACCCATCCGCAGCGTCTCTGGGTTCGATCGGCGAATGCCGCTCGGCGCTTGCTGCCGTCACCAGCTTCGACCGGCTTGGGGCAAGCTCAGGACTCGTCACCACTGGGCCATTTGGGCCAGACCAGCTGGGTTACCTGGCCGAAGAGGCTCTGCCCTTCAACATTGACCCTGATCCACTGGTGTCGGAGTGCCTCCTTGCTACACAGGGCGAAGCGGCGCTCAGCATCCTCACGACAGCCGATCCAACCGCCGAGCGCTTAGCCATGGCGTTATCCCAACAGTGGCAGCGGGCGACCGATGGACAGATTGCTATCGCAGTCGAACTCGTCGAGCCCGCAGTCCTCGGCCAACGAGCGCTCAGCGGCGACTTCGATGCAGTGCTGTGGCGTAGCGGGGGAGGGGTCCACCCCGACGCCAACTTTCCCTGGTGGCACTCGTCGTCGGTAAGGCCAATCGGAGAACCCGCTCTGAACTTCGGCCGATTCGCCGATTCCATCATCGATGCATCGCTCAAAACGCTTCGGGTTGATCCACTTCCGCTTTCCCAACAACTCGCAGCCCAAGAGATAACCCGAGCGTTTCAGCGTGAAGCGTGGGTGCTGTGGCTGGAGTGGACCGAATGGTCTGTTATTGCGGCTGAACCGGTTCAAGATCTCACGATCGGCGAATCGCCAGACGGCGTGGCGCTCAGCCCACTTCTGGCCGGAGCACACCCCTTCAGCCAGATTTGGTGCCGTGACGCGACCTGTCAGGGATAACGGCTGAACTTGCCCATTGTTTCGGCTGGTTGAATTCTGTAAGGCGAACTTGACCAGCCGGTCGGAATGGCCGATGGTGGCGACCTGTGATCACCGGTAGAAGCGGAGCGGATTGCCGCATATTGGTCTTGGGACCAGCAGCAGTTCGCCCCGGCGACGAACTTCATCCACTCCGTGGGCAGCAGGGCGAGGTGCTGTGCGCTCTTGCCGCGCGTTTCCCCGATGCAGTGCCAGCCGGCCAACTTATCGATCTCCTCTGGCCCGAGGGCGCACCCCGAACGGCGCGCACCGGTCTTGGGGTGGTGGTGCACCGCCTTAGAGAACGCTGGGACGATTCTGACTTCATTGTGAACGAAGCAGGGTGCTACCGCCTCGCGGTTGCTCCCGACGACATCGACTCGGTGCTGTTCGAAAAGGCAGTTCGTAGCGCCATCGCTGGCGATCAGAACCCGACCCTCGCAGCACAGCAACTCAGCGCAGCGCTCGAGCTCTGGCGAGGCGATGCGTACCAGCCGTTTGACCAGCTTCCCCCGCTCATCAGTCCGGCAGCTCAGCTCCATGAACTACGACGAGATGCCGAGGAAGCCCTTGTCGACTGTCTCCTCGATGCGGGTGAACCAGACGACGCGGCAATGCTCGCCTCACGATTCGTCGACACTGAGCCCTACCGGGAACGCCGGTGGCAACAGCTCATGCTTGCGCTCTACCGCACTGGGCGCCAGGCCGAGGCACTGCGCACTGGCCAGCGCGCCGCCAATCTGCTGCGCCACGAACTCGGAATCGAACCGGGTCCTGGAATCCGCGAATTGGAAGCGGCCATACTCGACCAAGCCCCAAGCCTGGCCGGGCCAAAGGCGCCTGCGTTGTCAGTTGCCCAGTTCGTCGCCTCGATCCGTCAAGTTCCCGATGCCGTTCCAAAGTCGACGAGCTCCTTCATTGGCCGCCTCGACGAGTTGGCGCTCGTTGGTAAACACCTCGATGAGGGATCACCAGTCACCATCATTGGTCCCGCAGGCTCCGGGAAGTCACGCCTTGCCGCAGAATACGCCCGCGGCGCCGCTGACCAGCGTGTGTTGTGGATCGACCTCGTTCCACTCACCGGCGATGGCATGATCGTCGAGCTCGCCTCTGCCCTTGGCGTTCGAGCGACTGACGCGAACCCAACCAACGCCATCGGACACGCCCTGCGAGCCGAACCAACCCTTCTGGTCCTCGACAATTGCGAACATCTTGTCAACACCGCGGCAGCGGTGAGCACTGCGTTACTCTCCGCCTGTCCTGAGCTCAACGTCTTGGCCACGAGCCGGGTCGCCCTGGCAGCACAACACGAGGTCAGGGTCGAGCTCGCGCCGCTCACATCGGACGAGAGCCGACAGCTCCTTCTCGATCGCGCGTACGGCGGCATGTTGCCCGGCGAGCACATCGACGTCAGCCGTGTCGTGAAGCTGGTAGACGGCATACCCCTCTTCCTCGAACTTGTCGCTCCCGCGTTGGCAACCGTCTCGCCTGAACAGGTCGCAGACGAGCTGGTTACGTCGCTCACCAACGCAGCAGGCCATGATCGACACGACGAGCGACATCGCACGCTGTCGCACGCACTCGACTGGTCAATCGATCTGCTCGACGACGCCACCACCGCCACCTACGAGGCGCTCGGCGTCATGCGAGGACTGTTTCGTGTCGCCGATGTGTGCGCCCTACTCGACAGTGATCAGAAAACTGTCCGAGCTCAGCTCCACACGCTCGCCGACCATTTCTTGCTCGTCGCCGACCGCCAGAGTGCTGACGCGCCTTTTCGACAGCTTGAATCAACCCGAGCGCACGCACGATCTCGGCTCGAGGCGCAGGGACGCTTCGACGCACTGGAGCGTCGCCATGCCCATATCTACAGCGACCTCGCGGCGAGCCTTCGTTCGTCGCTCGAAGGGGCAGACGAGAAGGCGGCGGCTAATCGGCTCGCTGAAGCCGTCGACCAAATTTCGTCGGCCCATCGATACCTCGTAGCTGATCCGAATGAGACTGAGCGAGCGGCAGCACTTGTCACCGACCTCTTCGGGTTTAGCTTTATGCGACAGTACTACGGCCACTACCGCTGGCCCGAAGATGTGCTCGCGATGCCGGGGATCGAACAAGTTGACCGCTACGTCGAACTGCTCTCGACCGCGTCACTTATGGCCTGGGCCCGCGACGAGTTCGATCGAGCTGACAACCTCGCTGACGAGGCCATATGCCTCGCGAGTGAGCGTGGCGACGATCTTCCGCTTCTGGCGCTCCGCAGCCGCCTCAACGTGCAGGGCTTCCGGGGGCAGTTCGCCGACGCGGCGACCAGCCTGATGACGCTCATCGGAGAGTCGGAGAGGCAAAAAGATGATCGAGAGCTCGCCGTCACCCTCGTCTCACTTACGATTGGCCAAACCCAGGCTGGCATGCACGTTGAGGCGAGTCTTGCCGCCACTCGTGGGGTCGAGCTCGCCGAGCAGATCGGCAATCCATCTACCCTTGCCTGGTCGCATTACGCGGCTGGTGTCGCACAGATGGTCCACGAACCGCAGGAGGCATTGCGGCACTTCTCGACTGCGATTCGTCTGGCGAGGCAGGTGAACAACCGCTTCGTCCAGGGGATGGCCATGGGATCGCTTGCGGTGGCCCTCCGGCGTCAAGACCGGTCCCTGCAAGCAGCCGACATTCTCGCTGACGTCATCGCATTCTGGGGCCGGGCCCAAGCGACAGCCCAGATCGGCTTCCTGGCCAAAGAAGCGGTGCTCGTTCTGTGTGACCTCAATGAGCGCGAAAACGCGGCAAAGGCTTTGTCGTTTTCGGATCGCTTCGATCGGGTGCAGCCTCTGCTTGGCGATGACTTCGTCCGCTATGAGGAGCTCGCAGGCGCCCTTCGCAACGAGTTTGGCTTCGTCGACCTCGTTGCCGAAGACGATGTGACCGGTCCGCTAGTCGGACTTCTTCGAAGGTCCTAGATCGCTACACCCGAGTGGCCAGATCGTAAGGTCAGTCGTGCCAATCGGTGGCTGGCGCCGTGCGTTCGACCGGCGAGGCCGTCGATAGGGGCGTGATACCCCCTCATCCATGAATGGCTCAAGCCACCGCTCGCCAGCGATTCGGATCACTGAACGTGTGGGTCGCCGCAGGACACGAGAACGTAGGCTAAACCGCATCGCCGACCCGATGACCTGCGAACGCCTTCGCCCTTCACCTTGCCCGGCTAGCAGGATCCGAACGACATCGGGATCTCCAACAGCTTGGATCAAACCGGTGGCGAGCCAATCGAATGATTTCGGGAAGCCGTCGCCCACTCCCTCCAGCAAGGCCTCAGACAACCGAACGCCGTCAAAAGATCGGGCGTGATGCCGACGGCGAATCGCTTGAGCCACGGCTTGGCCTTCCCGATAGGTCAAGGGGACACGGCCGTTCGATCCCTCACGAGTCACCGCTTCAAGGGGAGCACCGAGGAGGTATCCGACTCCAAGCCAGAACTGGGTGTAGGCATCGCGCTTCTCATCGTCGATGTCGAGTCCCATCTGTTCAAGCATCTCGAAGGCGGGAACAGCGAAACTCAACGCGGTTCCCAACACGTCTTCCTGGTTCAGCGGCATCCCGAACGAGTCGCTGTCCCAGCCACGATTCAGCAGCTGGCTCGCAGCGATGGCGTGAATGGCCCTTACCCCTTCAACCGAGGTGTACGCAGCGCCATGTTTCTCGAACTGGCCGTTTCGCCAACCGTCGTCTGATTTGAGCAGATCGTCAACAAACCGGGCCGTCTCACTCGCCCGTCGGAACGGGTCGGTGGCCAGGTCGGATATGGCACCGATCACGCGAACGCCTCGAGCCGCGGCGTAGGCGTCGGGTAGCGAACGGAAGAGCAGGGCCATGAAGAAAAGCGTGTTCCAGTTTCCGAACATGCGTCTCGCCACCCGAGCTGTCTTCGGGTCGAGCAAGAAGCCTTGATCTCGCATCGTGTCGTATCGGAAACTCACGTCGGCCCTGACCGTGTCGAGATATGCCGAGCGGAAGTCTTTGCGGTGCACGGCGCCAAACGAGAGAGAGGCCGCTTCTTCGGCGAGGGGGTAGGTCGGGCGCTGCCGTAGCGAGTCAAGGTAGGCGTCGGTCAACGGCGATGGTGTCCCGTTCGTCGCGGGAACGCCGGTCGGCGAGGTCGCGAGGCGGGCCGCCTGGACCTTGAGCTCCGCGTCGAACGGTTCCCACTGCGGCACACGGATTGTCTTTCCTGCTGTATCGAACCAGATCTTCGACCGCTGCGTCGAAGCAAACAGAGCAATGATGTAGGACATGCGATCGGACAGATCATTCCAGCAGTCGACCGACTCTCCCGTGACATCAAACTTGTCGTACAGAAGTCCGAGCACGATGTCGTGATGCAGGTTCTCAATCGAGTCTTGGCGATATGAAGCCGGGGCACCGAGCTCGAGCCGTTGTATAACGATCCCGTTCTCGGTGGGGGGAACCGGCTTGCCGACCTTCACACTCGCCTCCGGCAGTTCGACTGCGATCAGCCTCTTCGTGGCAAAGCTGATCCACCAGTTCTCGAGCCGCAGGCGCCACCGCCCCGGGTCTTGTAGCGACCAATCACGATTCGTCTGCATCGGTCGCCAAATCGTTGTCAGGCGCCGGAGCCAGTTGCGGAATCCCATACTGATCGCCACCGAGAGGCGCTTCTGCTCGTGCAGCCCCATCATGGCGTTGCCGAGCAAGATCAGGTGCGATTTCTCTTCGGCGTCGGCCGTCTCGATCGCCTGCCGGTAGGCGCCGAATCCGAGAACGAGCAGGCGATTGGTCTTGGCCCTCCCTGGTTTCGCAAGATCGTTCCAGAACTCATCCTCGCCGGCCCCCGGACGACCGGGAGGCTCGACTTCGATCCGGCCAAGCGCAGTCTCGCAACGATCCCATGCCTCGTCGAGGTCGGCAGATGCGTGATACGCCGCGCCAACCGTTTCGAGAAAGGTCGTGTGAGCCCGGCCAATATCGGCGAACACGTCACGATTTCCGTACCCGAATGCTCGCGAGATCCGTTCACCCATCCCTGGCACTGACAGCGACAGGTACTGCCCGATTGTTCGGCTGGCCCAGTGGCCGTAGGTGGCCCACGTCGCGTCGTTGTGTCCTAGCAGTCCGGCCATCGCATCCGAAATATCGCCGTAGCACTGAGTAATGAGCTCGTTACGTAACCGTCGACCCATTGGCACAAACGCTATGGAGTCGACTCGCGACCGGCTCGGCGCCGAATCAAAGAATGTTGGAGACCACGATGGGTCGTCAGCGACAGCAGTCATAGGCGGTTACTACCACAGGTCAGAGCGAACAGGAGACATAAAGAGATGATGAGCCGGGTTTGTTAACGCTCACTAAACGTCACGCGCTCCGTCGTCTGACACCCGGTTTAGACGGTGTTAACGCGGTCAGGTAATACTCAGGGGGCAAGTTACCAATGGAGGGAACATGAGAAAGACCACAGGTCGGCGTGACGCGTCTCGGCTGCTTCGAGTCGTGAGCCTGCTTTTTGCAGCCACACTTGTTGCATCTTCGTGCGGAAGCAGCGATTCAGAAACAGCAATAGAAGCATCATCATCTGGCTCGGGCGACGGGATTGGCAACGGCGTCGGCAGCGGAGACGACGCTGAACCAGCGGAGGCTACCGAAGACGCCAGCGACGATATTCCAGCCGAAGAGCCCGAATCGGCTAGCTCCGATCCGGCGTCATCTGCGTTAGGGCGAACTGGACCCATCAGAGAACTCGAAGCATTCGGCGCGCTAGGCGAGCTAGACCTTCAACCGTTCCTTGTCGAGGTGCTAACTTTTCCTTCGGAAGTCCCACTGCCCGAAGGCCTCGTGCTCACCTACATGGACGCCAGCCAGAATTTCTGGGATGAGGGTTCAGAATCGTCCTATTCAGTGACAACAGAATTCCTGCCGTCGTTTGACCGTGACTGGTTCCGTGAAGGCATTCCGACGATGCTTGGCGATTCGGCATGGGTCGCTTCGGGTATCGACGAAGACCTCGAAGATAATGCGACGAGCCTTTCGTTCACGCCCGTTGCTGAAGGTGGGTCGATTGGTGAGCTGACATTCCGGTATTCAGACGGCGACTCAAGCCGCCAACCAGAGATGCGGCTGTACATCTATGGCGAGTACATCGCGGGTCAAAGCGATCTGCTTTTCAACCAAGCAATCTGGGGTTGGATGAGTAATCCCGTCGTCGAGCCGTCGCTGTACCGCGACTACGCGAGCATCACCGTGGATGACTACGGCGAAGATGTCTACTACACGCTCAGCTGGGATGGACCAGTCAATGCGTACGACCAGATGGTCGAGTACTTCACCGCCAATGAGATCGGTGTCGAGATGGTCAAAGGCGAAGTCTCGGTGTCAGACGACCCGTGGCCTGAAACGGAGTTCCTGCTCACCCGAGCAGCTGACGGGTTCGAAGGCGACCTCGAGATCGACCAGTACGACCCCGAGTCAGAGACCGGTGTGCGATTGAGTGGCAGCTCACCACTGCAATCCACGGGCTGATTGCCTGCAAAGCGGCCGAGCGTTTCGGCGCCCCAGCGCCGGGGGCAGGAAACTAGGGGTTCGTCAGCAAGTCGATGAGACTTGATGTGTCCCAACGGTTTCCGCCCCTGGCCTGCACTTTGGCGTAGAACTGGTCGACCTGAGCAGCGACGGGAAGGCTCGCTCCAAGCGACTTACCCTCTGCGAGCGCGATGCCGAGGTCTTTGCGCATCCAGTCAACGGCGAAGCCGAAATCGAACTCACCGTTCGCCATGGTGGTTCCCCGGTTTGCCATCTGCCATGAGCCAGCGGCGCCCTTCGAGATCACATCGACGACGGCCGCGATATCGAGTCCTGCAAGCATGCCGAGATGGATGCCTTCCGACAGCCCTTGCAGGAGGCCAGCGATGCAAAGTTGGTTGACCATCTTCGTCAACTGGCCGCTACCCGCTTCGCCGAGCAGAGTGACGGCGACGGCGTAGCTGTCTGCGACCGGCGCCATTGTGGCAAAGGCTTCATCGCTTCCGCCGCACATGATGGTCAGCGCTCCGTTCTCGGCGCCACTTTGGCCACCGGACACCGGCCCATCGACAAAGCCAACGCCAAGGGCAGCGCACCGCTCGCTCAGTTCGCGAGCAAGTCCGGCCGATGCGGTGGTGTGATCGACCAGAACCGAACCCGCCGTCATTGCGGCCAGTGCTCCGTCGTCGCCATACACCACGCTCCGCACGTCGTCATCGGCGCCAACAATGGTGAACACGATTTCGGCACCCTCCGCAGCCTGTCGTGGGGTCGGCGCCGCAGACCCTCCGTGCTCCTTTACCCATGCGTCGGCTTTCGCTGCCGTGCGGTTGTAGACGGTGACGTCATGTCCGCCTCGTTGCAGGTGGCCCGCCATCGGGTAACCCATCACGCCAAGACCAATAAAGCCAATCTTCGTCATTTCGACCTCCGTCGGGCAGGATAGGGGACATGGTCCGGTCTGAGAAACACGGCTCGCTGGAGCCCTCGAAGCGAAGTGCGGTTTCGCCATTCCTTGTGATGGAGATGATGCGAGCCGCAGCAGCACGCGAAGCAGCGGGGTATGAGGTACTCCATCTCGAAGTTGGCCAGCCGTCGACGGGTGCCCCGAGGGCCGCTCTCGATGCCGTCGCCAACGCGATTGAGCACGACCCGCTCGGTTACACGGCAGCACTCGGCATGCCCGAGCTTCGATCACGGGTGAGCCAGTGGTACGACGAGCGTTACGACCTCGACGTCCCGGCCGACCGTATCGCGATCACCACCGGCGCTTCGGGCAGCTGTGTCTTGGCCTTTCTCGCGCTGTTCGACGTCGGTGACCGGGTTGGCGTCTTGTCGCCCGGGTACCCGTGCTATCGCAACGACCTCGAGGCCTTTGGGGTTGAAGTCATCACCATTCCAGTCGGGTTCGACACTGGGTTTCGCCCGACTGTCGCGCAACTCGTCGCGGCTGGTCCGCTCGATGGACTGGTTCTGGCTAGCCCAAGCAATCCGACCGGCACGGTGCTGTTCGACGACGACCTGGCTCTGCTCACCTCATGGGCCCGCCAGAATGCGGTCACGCTGGTTGTCGACGAGATCTATCACGGCATCACGTTCGAACAACCAGCGCCCAGCGTCTTGTCGCACGACAGCGACGTCGTCGTATTCAATAGTTTCAGCAAATACTTCTCGATGACCGGATGGCGGCTCGGTTGGCTCGTTGTGCCGCCCCAGCTGATCGGGGCGATCGAACGCCTGGCCCAGAACCTCACCATCGCGGCGCCAGCGGTCAGCCAAATCGCAGGACTTGCCGCGTTCGACGCAACGGATGAGCTCGATGCCAACGTCGTTCGATATACCGAGAACCGGCGAGTACTACTCGACGGGTTGGCCGACGCCGGCTTCGATCGCATCGCCCCCGCCGATGGCGCGTTTTATGTGTGGGTCGACATCAGCCACACCGGCCTCACCGCAACCGCGCTCGCCTCTATCTGGCTTGAGAAGCTCGGCATCGCCGCCACGCCAGGCCTCGACTTTGATCGTGAGCGGGGCGACGACTTCATCCGCTTCTCGTACGCCGGTTCGACCGCCGACATGACCGAAGCCATGCGCCGCCTCAGCGCGCCGTAACACTCTGGTCTGACCCCAGTGTTACGCTGGCTCAATCCGGATGGCGCTGAGGAGCGAGTCCTCGTGTTCGGCGACCTGAACCCACCCATCGGGAATCTGACCAGCCACCCACGAAAGGGTGAAGCCTGCGCCGATCAGCCAAACCTCGTCGTCGGTGCGACCTTCGAGGAATGCCCCAGTTGTTTTATCGGTGGTCGTCACAATTCTGATTGGGTGCTGGTCCCACGCGATCCTGCCACTTCTGATCTCGGGAGCAACAAGCAGCGCTTCAGGATGGTCGGCTGCGAACGCCGCGATTTCCTCGGCAACAATCCTGGACGCCGAATGGCTATTGTCCAGCAGCTGCCAAACCCCATAGCCCTGGGCGCCAACGAGAACGGCGAGCGCCAGAATGGCGGTCTGTCCGTACCGCTTCACAAAGTCGGCAACGGGGCTGGCGGCCACAACCACCAGCGCGGGAAGAGAGAGAAGTATCAAGCGGCCGCCGAAGTCAAGGCCAGCGGTCGTCGAATAGACAGTTGCGGCAACTCCCAGCCAGTAGAGCGTCGAAATGCGCAGCAAGGCGCCGCTAACGGCATCGTGCTTAGCTGCGGCGACGCCAAATGTAACGATGGGCGCAGCTACGAGCAGGCCCGTGTTCTCTGGTCTATCAAGACAGGCGACGGCGCCGACAACGGCGACGAGCGGAATCGCCCACGCCGGTAGCTTGTGGCCTCGCTTTACGGCAGTGCCGCCGACGATAGCCAACACCAAAACAACGAGGCGCAACAGTTGGGCAATAGGTGGTTGACCAAGCGCTATCGTCGCATTCATGATGGCCTCGGCCCGCTCGAGTGGTGTGATCCGGCTGAGGTCAGTCGTCGAACTTGCGACCAGTCGGCCTTCCATTACTGAGGCTCGCCACAGCGTGTCGATTCCGACGCCAGC
>RCMY010000304.1_pt1 | contig 46707 bp, 45 predicted proteins | sample 2041341 | NCBI WGS metagenome assembly RCMY01 (sample SAMN09708234, study PRJNA481090) | Marine sediment metagenome, whole genome shotgun sequencing project.
ATGAGTTTACGCAATATCTCGATATCGATTTGGGTAAGGATGCTATCGAATTACTGACCCGCTTAGGATATGAGGTGGAACTTTTTTATGGGGAAAGCGGGCGCACCTACTTATCTAAGGGATTCCTAAAACAAGCCAAAAAACTGGCCCTGACCCATATTCCTAAACTAAAAGCTTTTGCCGATAAAGGCCATCCCGTAATCGGGTTGGAGCCTTCGGCCATTTTGACTTTTCGAGATGAATACAAACGCTTTTCCCAAGATTCGGAAACTACGAACACCATTGCTCTGAACTCCTTTTTATTGGAGGAATTTCTGTCCCAAGAAATACAAAAAGGAGAACTGACGGCGGAACATTTCACTAAGGAAGCCAAGACCGTAAAAATCCATAATCACTGCCATCAAAAAGCCTTAAGCAATCAAAAAGTAAGCTTTGACGTGCTCAATCTTCCGGAAAATTTTACGGTTTCCATCATAGCATCGGGCTGCTGCGGCATGGCCGGTTCCTTTGGTTATGAAGAGGAACATTACGAAGTCAGTATGCAGGTCGGGGAGTTGAAACTCTTTCCGTCCGTGAGGAAAACTTCCGAAGACACCATCATATCGGCCAATGGCACCAGCTGCCGACACCAGATCTATGACGGTACCAAGAGACGGGCGCTGCATCCGGTGACGATATTAAAGGAGGCGCTGATTTAACTTCTGTTAGGTCGAGCACTTCGACTGCGCTCAGCATAGGTTCAGTCCGGGCTTATCAATCGAGTAGCTACTTGGAGTTCTTCGCTTTATTTGTCTGAACAGAAGTCGAAGGGCGCGAACGGACACCTAGGATTGGGCTCTTCAAAATTTTATACTTTGTCTGTTAATGCATAAAAAAACTGTTCTATTCATCGGTTTTACTTGGCCCGAACCCACTTCCACGGCGGCGGGTACCCGTATGCTTCAGTTGCTAAATTTCTTCCGCGAAAATGAATACCGGACGGTTTTTGCAAGCACCGCCACCGCAAGCCCACTTTCGTTGGATTTGGATGCTATCGGGATCGAAAAGATTAGCATAAAACTCAACGATTCCAGTTTTGACGCATTGGTTAAGGATTTGAATCCCGATATCGCCATCTTCGACCGTTTTCTGACAGAGGAACAGTTCGGTTGGCGGGTAGCCGAATTCGCTCCCGCAGCCTTAAGGATATTGGATACCGAAGATTTACATTCACTACGCACCACAAGACAGGCCCTATTTAAGAAGGATATTCCATTTACCATCGATGCCTGGCGGCAAAACGATACCACCAAACGTGAAATCGCCAGTATATACCGTTGCGATCTATCGCTTATCATCTCAAGTTACGAAATGTGGTTGTTGACGGAATCCTTAAAAATCGAAGGAAACTTAGTACTGCATCTTCCTTTTATGTTAGATGCTTTGGATGAAAAGGTCGTTGAAAAGTGGCCGTCTTTTGAAGCAAGAAAGGATTTTATATGCATAGGTAATGGAAAACATGCACCCAATGTCGATGCTATATTATGGTTAAAAAAGAATATCTGGCCGTTAATCCGAAAAGAGCTTCCTGACGCTAATTTGTATATATACGGGGCCTATCTCCCTGAACATATACGGCAAATGGATAATCCCAAAGAAGGATTCCGCGTCATGGGATGGGCCGAAAATATCGAAACCGTATTAAATAAAGCTAGGATCAGCTTGGCCCCGTTACGGTTCGGGGCTGGCATTAAAGGCAAATTAATCGATGCCATGCAAGCGGGTACACCGACCGTCACCACCTCTATCGGTGCGGAAGGAATGCATGGAGACTTGCCTTGGAACGGCCATATTGCAGATACGGCAGAGGAACTGGTCCATGCTGCCGTTTCGCTTTATAAAAACCCAGCGAAATGGTACTCTGCGCAACAGAATGCTATGGCTATCATAAATGGGTTGTTCGATAAGCGTATTTTGAATCAAAAGTTAGCTGATAAAATAGTGAAGGCAAGAAATCATCTAGAAAATTACCGCAATCGCAACTTTATAGGCGCTATGTTAATGCACCAAACTCTGGCCAGTACGAAGTATATGTCTAAATGGATCGAAGAAAAAAATCGTAAATAACAGAACTTCAGAATTTAATTTCCATTTTTAGTACATCGGTTGATGATTTCATCGGATATGGAAAATAAAAAAATAGTAATATTGTCCGGAAAAGCTACTTTTGAAAACGATAATCAACTTAAAACACCACCTATGACTGTAAAAAAATTTTCCCTGAAAACGGCAATTATCATCGGAATTTATCTGTTTAGCATCAATGTACATTCGCAGGTAACCGAGATCACGATAACGGATAGCACGGCGGTTACCGAAAAACCTCTAAAATTTGGCTGCGGCTTCGGATTGAGCTTTGTAGGTGGTACCAATATCGGCCTATCTCCCCATCTGATATATGCTGTAAGCAATAAAATAAGCCTCGGTGCGGGACTTCAAGGAAATTATACATCGATCAAAGACCTTCAACGCACAACAACCTATGGCGCCAATGTTATAGGGCAGTACAGTCCCATCGAAAGATTGACCACCTTGTTAGAATTTGCCCAGCTAAAAGTAAACACCACAACTGAAAACGCAGCAGGTGATATCAAAGAAGATTACTGGGATTCCGCCTTGTTCGTCGGCGCAGGATTGAATATCACCCCTAAAATTTCATTGGGTGCAAAATATAATCTGCTTTATGATAAAGATGAGAGTGTGTATACCAGTCCGATTATTCCGTTTGTGAATATTACTTTTTGACCCAATCAGAACTTTCGCTGCACAATTTTTACACCATCCGAAGAGGTATTTAAAACAATCTCAAAATCGATTACGCCCAAAACTAATTCCTCTTCGGTGATTACATGAACTTCCCACTGACCTGGTTTTACATTGGTCTTGTAGGTGTAACCCCGAAAACCGCCATCTCGGCCTCCAGTGATTTCAAAACCTATATCTTCGACAACTTCCCATTCATCCGTGATTTTATTGTACCACTTCCAACGATGGAAGATGGATTTTCTCAAGTCTGTCGGAGCGAATATGGAGGAGAAAACATACACCTCTTCGTCGGGCACATAGTGAAATTTTAGCTTGTGGTCTCTCCAAAACATGTAACTTTCATTTGGTTCATAGCCGACTAAATATGTATTGTCTTCGATTTTGATATTATGTGCCACGATGCCTTCATCTAAGGCCAATGGTACCGGAGGAATTAGGTGCAGGAAGTAAAAGAGGTTTATGCCTGCGAAAATAGAAATGATAATTCCAATCAATTTCCCCAGATGTATTTCCGCACGAGTTGTTGGACTGGAAAAATAGGTCAGCGTTATTAAAAGCAATGTACTTCCCAAACTGATCGATCCGGAAATCAGGAATATTGTCATCCCCATATCTTTGAGGAATACAGGCACCATAAAGATGAAGAATGTGAGATTTAAAAAGAAATAAACACTGAATTGCAGATATTTATTGGAAATGCGTTTTTTCAAAAATTCGTTGGCCAAGAGTAAGATTACCAATATAACGAAGAAAGAAGCGGTCTTCGATAAAGAAACACTTCTCGAAAAGTAGATAACATACGCACTTGAAAGTCCCCCGAAGAAAAACTGGATGGCTAAAGGAAAAAATTCCTGATAACGCTCTAATATGGTGTTTTTCAATCTACCGTCATCAACTAGGTTGTACAGGTAGATGGTAATGGTTAGGCAGGTCATGTGAAGACACAAGACCACGAGGTCGTAGGTGCGGTCGATGCGGCCAAGCGTCAGGGTGTCAAAAATAAAACCACCGATAAAAAATACAATCGCAGCGTATTTTTGATGTTTTCTGATGAAATTTCGAAACTTGCTGTTTCTAAACCGGACTAAAGTTCTTTTCATTTATAAACTTTGGAAATTTTAGTTTATTTACAATCGGAGTAAAAAGTGCGCATGAAGGTATTTACTTTAACGGTTTCAACTAAGTTCATTGTATAAATTCGATACTTTGATTGGTAATTTTCTCTTTGTACGTCGGTTCGCTCTGCAGAATTCCATCAATATATGTTACTTTGCAAAAAAAGTATACCATGCAAAAACCCGATTGGAAAACCGCTAAGGATTTCGAGGATATTACCTACAAAAAAAGCAACGGCGTGGCTCGTATTGCCTTCAACCGGCCTAATATACGCAATGCCTTTCGACCGAAGACGACCAGCGAGCTCTATCAGGCATTTTATGATGCGCAAGAAGACACTTCCATCGGCGTAGTTCTGCTTTCCGCGGAAGGTCCATCGAATAAAGACGGTGTCTATTCCTTTTGTAGTGGGGGTGATCAGAAGGCTAGGGGAGAGAAGGGCTATGTCGGGGAAGATGGCCAGCATCGCCTGAACATTCTCGAGGTACAACGCCAAATCCGTTTTATGCCAAAGGTTGTAATCGCAGTGGTGCCTGGCTGGGCGGTCGGTGGCGGACACAGTCTGCACGTAGTCTGCGATATGACCCTGGCCAGTAAGGAACACGCTATTTTCAAACAGACCGACGCCGACGTCACCAGTTTTGACGGGGGTTACGGATCCGCTTATCTCGCCAAAATGGTGGGACAGAAAAAAGCCCGCGAAATTTTCTTTTTGGGGCGGAACTATTCCGCACAGGAAGCCTATGAAATGGGGATGGTCAATGCGGTTATTCCCCATGAAGAACTAGAAGATACGGCATATGAATGGGCGCAGGAGGTCTTGGGCAAATCGCCTACTTCCATTAAAATGCTAAAATTCGCCATGAACCTGACCGATGATGGAATGGTCGGGCAGCAGGTTTTTGCAGGGGAAGCTACAAGATTGGCTTACGGTACCGAGGAAGCTAAGGAAGGGAGGAATGCCTTTTTGGAAAAGCGGAAACCGGATTTTGGTGAGGATAAGTGGTTGCCTTGACAAGAATTAAGTGCAAGCGCAAGTGTCAAGTTCAAAAGTCAACGTTAAATGGTTTGTATGATTGATTATTCGCGATGTGCAGATGGGGAGATTTCTGCCGAAGTTTATCCTGAAACATTCTCGAAGGAGATTCTCGTCGAAGTTTATCCTGAGCGGAGTCGAAGGGCCGGAATGACAAATAAAGTTTCTTTCAACCAAAAAGAGCCCCTCCGTTAGGAAAGGGCTCTTTTATCGAGAACACTATATGAAAATGAAAAAATTAACTCCGTTTTAATTACATGGTAAACATACGGGCATCTTTCGTCGAAAAGAAAATTTTGTTGTGAGATGACGATTTTTTGTGGTGTAGGATGTTAAAGTCGATGTGTAAGTTTTTTCTTTCTACTGAAGTTATAAGGCGAAGAGGATAATAGTATTGAACACTAAAGAAGGGGGCAAGTTAAAATACATTAGGTTTTGTAAAGGAGGTGCCCTCTCCATGTTCTTGTTAATTAAAACAAACTCGAAGATTTAACCTCAAAGTGCATCAAAATTTGCAAAACGATTACGAATAAAAAAGTTTAGATATCCATATTTTACCAATTAAGGGTCGGCCAAAAGAATATAATTTATTCAATAGCCGCAACGACATCCCGTAAAAAGCTATTAAAATCGAATTCAGGTTCTTCTGCAAGTCCCGTTCTTACGACGACCAAATCTTTTGAGGGAATGATAAAGACCCGTTGCCCTTGATATCCATTGGCGGAATACATGTCTTTGGGAACATCGGGAAGCTTCCCTCCACTGTTCAGCCAAAAATGACCACCGTAATCACCTTCGGAATGGGCGGTAGGTTCGGTTACGTAATCGATCCAATTCTGGTCGAAGAGTTGCTCGCCGTTCCAATTGCCCTTGTTCAAATACAATATTCCGAATTTGGCCCAATCACGGGTAGTAGCCCAACCGTAGGAAGACCCTACAAAATTGCCTTTCATATCTGTTTCCATGAGCATGGAATGCATTCCGATTTTATCGATGAGGGAGGAGTAGGGGAAATCGAGGTATTCTTGATGGGTCTTGAACCGTTGCCTCAAAATTCCGGAAAGTAAGTTGGAGGTGCCCGAAGAATAATTCCAAACCTCGGTCGGCGGTGCAATAGCCTTGTTTTCAGCTTGCGCGAGAGTCATATCTGCATCGAGGAACAACATTTTGGTCACGTCGGAAATCGAGGTATAGTCCTCATCCCAGGCCAGTCCGCTTTGCATTCGCAGTAAGTGGTTCAGGGTGATATTTTTCCTGTCGTTGTTTTGCCAGGCAGGAATGGGAGAATGTTCGTCAAGGTTGATTTTATCCTGATATTCAAGAATGCCGTACAGGGTCGCTAATACGCTTTTTGTCATGCTCCAGCCTAAAATCGGAGTATCCTTATTAAAACCTTTAATATATTTTTCGCCAATGATTCGATTTTTGTAAGCCACGAGAACCGTTCTCGTTTTTTGGGTTTCGGGATTCAAAAATGCATTATGCATTGCTTTGTCCAACCTCTGGTAATCCACACTGGCAAAAAGTGTATCTTTTTTTCCGTGATTACCGTACGGAAAGGGTAGATTATTTTTTAGTTGCGTTCGATGTGGAGTGGGAAGAATCGTGTTCGGATCGTACTCTTTATTGACCAACACGCAACCTAGTCCCTCACGGCAGACGGACTTCCTTTTCATCAATCCAAATACAGACGCCGTGGCTTGATTTTCTTTCTTATCCTCTTTGACATCCGCTAGTTTAATTAGCGGCACATCGTTGTCGTTCAGTGTGACGGATTCGGAGCTTCTACCCGTAATAAAAACGGTGGAGGCCATGTTTTTAGAGGCATAGCCGGATATGATATTGAGTTTGGGATATTGAAAATAAGCGGCGACAGCCAAAATCAATACCAAAATCAATAAAAAACGTTTGAATAATTTCATATAATACAAAGATACGAAGAAGGATTACTCACAAGTAAGGGAATAAATATCTTCGGGATCTTTTACCCATTCTGCTGGTATATCATCCAATTGATTCTGGCTCACTTTTATACAGGTCAGCGGATTATCGCTTACATCTAATGTGGTTAACTTAGAATTCTTAGATACATCGAGATTAATAAATGAGCTATTTGAAATGCTTAAAACTCTTAAATCGAGAAATTCTGTTAAACCGTTAGAAGTAAAACTTGGATTATTGGCTAGGGTTAGTGATTCTAAAAGTTCTCCTCCCCCTGCAGTATCAAGTGCTAGGTTGTTCAATTTTTCATTGTCAGTTACTATAAGAGTTTCATAACTTCCAGAATTACTGCCGAACGTTTCTATATTCGGATTGTTTGATACTTGCATTACATTCGCTGAAGCATCAAAAAAATAAAGAAAACCATTATTGTTTGTTCCCAAAACGGGATTATCAGAAATCGTAAATGTTTGTACATTCAAATCTTCGATGCTTATTGATTCTAAAAACTGATTATTAGTTATAATCAAGTTGTTTCCGAATTGACCATAAAAACTTAAATATTCCAACTTTGTATTATCAATAATTAAAGAGGCCAATTGAAGGTTTCTTTCTAAATACAAACTTCTTAATTCTTTATATTTGGAAATATCAAAAGTGTTAATTTCTGTGTTCCCGAGTGATAAGCTTGCCATTGCTTCAAAATCCTGCAAGCCGGTTAAGTCGGCAATCCCGTAATAGCCTTTGGCACCACCAATAGTAATCTTTTCCACCGTTTTGATATTATCGGTTACTACATAATCGTCTAACACATCATCATAGCCCTCATCGATAAGGAATTGCTCGAAGGCATCATCCGGTACATAGGTCAGGTCAACCACGGTACAGCCTTCCGAATCTACGGTGTCTTCTTTTGGTGTATCCGGGCATTGGTCCAAAGCATCGCTAACACCGTCGCCGTCACTATCTTTTTGACTATCGGAACATCCTTGGGCATCTACCAATTCTCCTAACGGTGTTTCGGAACACTGGTCGAGATCATCGAATACCCCGTCTTCATCAGCGTCGGTCTGTGATGGCGAACAGCCTTTTTCGTCTACGGCCTCATCTTGCGGTGTATCCGGACATTGGTCGAAAGCATCGCTAACACCGTCTCCGTCGCTATCTTTTTGACTCTCGGAACAACCTTGGGCATCTACCGTTTCCCCCGAAGGCGTTTCGGGACACTGGTCGAGATCATCGAATACGCCGTCTTCATCAGCGTCGGTCTGAGATGGCGAACAGCCTTTTTCGTCTGCGGCCTCATCTTTTGGTGTACCCGGGCACTGGTCCAAACTGTCGGTAACACCATCATTATCGGTATCGTTTTGGCTGTTAGAACATCCAAGGGCGTTGACCGTTTCCCCGGAAGGCGTTCCGGGACATTGATCGACGTGATCGAAAACACCATCATTGTCGGAATCCAGTTGGGAAGGTGCACAGCCTTTCACGTCGACGCTTTCTCCTGTATTCGTGCCGTCGCATTCATCGATATCGTCCCTTACCCCGTCACCATCAGCGTCCGTTTGATCGGAAGAACAGCCGTCGGCATCCACGGTTTCCCCCGTTGGAGTATCCGGACATCGATCGGAGGCGTTGGGAACACCGTCCCCGTCCATATCGGTCTGGGTATTCGAGCAACCGTCGGCGTCGAGGATTTCACCTCGCGGCGTATCCGGACAAATATCAAGGCTATCGTTGACACCGTCGCCATCAGTATCCCTTTGACTATCGGAACAGCCATTGTCATCTACGTCAGCACCGGAAACGGTTTCGTGGCATTCATCCATGTCATCGTTTACCCCATCGCCATCGGTGTCCGTTTGACTGCCCGAACATCCGGTTTCGTTTACGGCCTCTCCCGAAGGCGTTTCGGGACATTGGTCGGAATCGTCGGAGACACCGTCGTTATCTGAATCTATTTTTTCGAAGATCGCCGTGACTTTTTGATCTGACTTGAAATTCAGGGAAGCTGGATTCTTATTACCGCTTAGGGAACCGTCCCAATTTTTAAAAAGGTATCCTTCCCATGCCGTGGCGGATATCGAAATGGTTTCCCCCTCATCAAATATACCATCTGCAGGGGAAATACTTCCTCCCTCTTTTGGGTTCACCTCGGTTTCCAGTTGATATGTCGTGGTCTCTTGCTTTGAACAGCCGATTAAAATCGTAATAATTAATACGGCTATGGATTTTAACTGTAAATTTTTTCTCATGTTCTAAAGATTGGTGCAAATTCAAAACGGAATTAAGTCCGTTTGACACTTTCGTCTAAAATAACAGGAATTCTTGAGTTTTTAAGAGATAATGTTGACCGATAAACGAATTATCGGGTTCCTTGTCGATATTGTTTTCTGTGAAGCAATGGAACCAAAAGGCCATTAGCAGTTTAGAGCATTGTGATCTTCCGTATCCTTTAGCCTAGCCATCTTAGAGATCGGATGGTGTTCTCAACTTTGTCGCGAACTTCGGTTTGTAGAGTTCCGGATTCGGGACTTCTATTCGTGAAAAAACGATGAGGCCATGTTTTTTGGATACATCTCCGGATATGATATTGAGTTTTGCATAGTTAAAATAGGCTTCCACCACTAAGATGACCAATATGATACGAAGCATTTTTTAAAATGATTTCATGATTTGAGGTTAATAGAATCTATTCCAGAAATAAGCCAATCCACCCTTAACATTTGAGTGTTATAAAAAGGACGCTGCTTTCAGATAGCAGAGCTCGAAAAAAATACCGATATTGTAGTCTTAAAAGCTTTATTCCACTTCAATATATGAGAGGAATCCGTCCTTTTATTATTCTTTTCCCCCTCTTGTTCGTTTCTTGCGATGAAGATAAGGACTACGTCTGGAAGTCAAGGGTTGTGGCAGTTTCGGCCTACAATTCCACAATTGCCCAAACAGACGGAATGCCGACTTTGGCAGCGTGGAGCGATACCCTGGTGCCCGGCATGAAGGCTATCGCGGTATCGCGAGATCTTATTGCGCTGGGGCTCGACCACAACACCCAAGTGAAAATCGAAGGTCTCGACGGTGTGTTTTTGGTAAAGGATAAAATGGCCAGTCGAATGAAGAATAAAATAGACATCTATATGGGCAATGATATTGAAAAAGCAAGGGAGTGGGGGACCCAGAAACTGAAGATCCAATATCGGGTCCAAAGGGATTCCGCAAAAACTACCGACTAATACCAACTGATTATGAAGAAATTTCTGATACTAATACTGTTTTTGCTGCTCTATGTTGGATGTAAATCGCAAGTGGAAATCATCGACAAACCCATAGTTTTCGATGAGACCCGTAAAGAACTTACTTTAGAGTATCTCGAAGAACATTACGGACTCGAGCAGGATGCCCCGACCATCAATCCGAAAATGATTGTACTGCACTGGACGGCTATTCCCACTTTCGAAGGCTCGTTCGATGCGTTCAAAAACGTGGAATTACCTAGCTGGCGGCCGGATATCGAGAACGCAAGTGCCCTTAATGTATCCTCTCAATTTCTGATTGACCAAGACGGCACGATTTACCGACTGATGCCTGAAACTACCATGGCCAGGCACGTTATTGGACTGAACCACACTGCTATTGGCGTAGAGAATGTCGGCGGCACTGAAGATAAGCCCCTGACCGAGGCCCAGCTCAAATCGAATATAGCTTTAGTGGAATACTTGGCCCATAAATACAATATCGAATATTTAATAGGACATTACGAGTACACAGATTTTGAGAATCATCCACTGTGGTTGGAAAAAGATGATAGTTACCGGACAAAAAAAACAGACCCTGGAGAGGATTTTATGCGGAAAGTCCGCCAAGGGACCGGTAAGCTTAATTTTAAAGAGAATCCATAATCTACCTAATTTTCTGAGTCATTTTTGGGAGTCAAAACGAAAAGGAATAACTTTAAAACCCGTCCCATTAAAACCCGTCCTATTAAAATTCATCCCACAAAACCCATATCCATTAAAACCCGTGCCGAATGAACTTAAAACTTGCCTTTTTGGCCCTATTTGCGATTCTCTTTTGCAACGCCCAAGAAAACGATATCACCGAATCTCTCTACGGCACCTACGAAAAGTATCGGGAGCCCTCTCTAGATAAACGCCGTATCAAGCACCATGAACTGCAACCTTTAATTGACCAGTACCAGAAAAACCCAAAATTTAAAGTGCAGAAGGTAGGCGAATCCATTGAAGGCAGAAAGCTTTCGCTAATCAGTATCGGTTCGGGAAAAACCGATGTCTTTCTTTGGTCGCAGATGCACGGCGACGAACCGACCGCTACCCAGGCTATCTTTGACATCCTTAATTTTTTGGACAGTGATGATTTTGAAAAGGAAAAACAGGCCATCCTAAAAAGCTGTACGCTTCATTTTCTGCCAATGCTGAATCCCGATGGGGCCGAGGTGTTTCAACGCAGGAACCGCTTAGGAATAGATATCAATCGCGATGCCGTTCGGCTTCAATCCCCCGAAAGCCAGACGCTGAAGGGAATCCGAGACAGCCTCGATGCGGAATTTGGCTTTAACCTGCATGACCAAAGCACCTATTACAATGCGGAGCGCACCGAAAAACCAGCGACGATATCCTATTTAGCGCCTGCCTATAATTATGAAAAGGAAGTGAACGACGTGCGTGCCAATGCTATGAAGGTCATCGTTTTTATGAACGGCATCATCCAAAAATATGCACCGGGACAAGTGGGTCGGTACAACGATGATTTCGAACCACGCGCTTTTGGTGATAATATCCAAAAATGGGGGACTAGTGCCATTTTGATAGAGTCCGGCGGTTATCCCGAAGATGTGGAGAAACAGGAAATCCGTAAACTGAATTACGTGTCTATCCTCTCAGCGATTTACACGATCGCTAATGGCAGTTATAAGGATATCCCTTTGGAAGATTATGACAAAATCCCTGAAAACGACCGTAAGCTTTTCGACCTGAAAATCGAGAACGGTACCTATCCGCTACTCGGCAAGGACTATGTTATCGATATAGGTATGAACCGTTTAGAGGTGGACCAAGAGGGGCACAATGAATTTTGGTACAGCAGCCGCATTCTCGACCAAGGCGATCTTTCTACTTATTATGGGTACGAAACCTTTGATGCATCCGGTTATGACATAGTTCCCGGAAAAGTCTATCCGGAAATTTTAAAATCGGTGGAAGTTCTGGGAAGGCTTAAGATCGAATCCCTCTTAAAATCTGGACATACCTACATCCGTGTAGAAAATATTCCAAAGGATATGCTAGAATCCCCGTTTCCCATCCATATAATCGGGAAAAAATACGAGGTGCCGGAATTTAACATCGAAGTAGGCATCAACCCTACTTTCTTATTGGAAAAAAATGGGAAGATTGAATATGCCGTGATAAACGGATTTCTCATCGATGTCGATACAGGTGTTTCAATGGACTTTGGCAATGCTATGATTTATAGATAATTGCCGTTCTTTAGACTCAAAAGCCATACTTAGGTATCGGTATGGCAATTCGAAGAATCTATAAATAGGATGAGAGTTTTTATGCTTTGACCTATCGACTTTAGTTTTTGCCGAGCGCAGTCGAAGTGTTCGATGTGACAAACCTATTAAGCATCTCGTCTGTGCTCGTTATGACAAAATTAGAATTTGGGATTTTCTAACAGCCCTGTTAAATCTTGCACAAAAGCCTTGTTCTGCATATTTGTAACGCTAACTTAGCGTTATAAAAATAGTTTTCTTTATCCAACAAGAATCCGTAATTTTGCAAAATGTTTTTTAGAATTATAAGAATTGTCCCCGTTTTACTTTTGGTCGGTGCATTGCATTCTTGCAGTGAATACCAAAAGGTGCTGAAAAATGAGGATGTTAAGGCCAAATACGATTTAGCGCAGAAATTTTACGAAGAGGGTGATATGAAACGGGCCAATCGCCTGTTTGAGCAAATCGCTCCCCAATATGTTGGAAAACCACAGGGCGAACGTGTTATGTTCTTCTTCGCGGACACTTATTTTCAACGTGGGGATTTTAATATGGCGGGCTATCAGTTCGAGCGTTTCGTCAAGTCGTACCCAAAAAGTGAAAAAGTAGCCGAAGCGTCTTTTTACGGGGCTAAAAGTTATTTTGAACTATCACCACGGTACTCGCTCGATCAGACCGATACCGATAAGGCCTTGATTAAACTGCAGAGTTTTATCAACATGTATCCCGATTCGGAATATTTTGCCGAGGCCAATGATATGGCGAGGGATTTGACCACGAAAAAAGAGCAAAAGGCTTATGAAATTGGCAAGCAATACAATAAGTTGGGGGAATTCGATTTTACGTTTCTGAACCCTGCCATCAGTGCCTTCGATAACTTTATTTCAGATTATCCGGGATCTATCTATCGCGAGGATGCGATGTATTATCGCTTCGAGTCGGCTACACAATTCGCACTGAACAGTTTTGATCGGCTTAAACCGGAAAGGGTAAAGGAGGCCCATGCGGACTATAATGCCCTAAAAAAACAGTTTCCTGAAACGAAGTATGCCGCACAGGCGGATAAATTATTGGAAAGACTTACCTCGGAACAGCAGGATTTTACGCAAGAAAAAGATACTAAATAAATTGATTTTAAAAATGGATATGAACGACCTGAAAAATTCAAAAGCTGCCGTTAGCACGATAACGATCAATAAGAACGAATTCGACAAAAAAACCGGCAATATTTATGAAGCCATTTCCATAACAGCCAAGCGTGCTGTACAGATCAATTCCGAAATTAAAAAGGAGTTGTTGGAGAAATTGGAGGAGTTCGCTACCTATAGCGATAGTCTTGAAGAGGTTTTTGAGAATAAGGAGCAGATCGAAGTTTCCAAATTCTATGAGAAACTGCCGAAACCCCATGCCTTGGCCGTCGAAGAATGGTTGAACGATAAGATTTATTTCAGGAATACGGAGAAGGAAGCGTAGTCTTTAACAGGCAGTTGCCAGTTGTAGTAGACAGTGCCCTGCAACCAATGTACATTAGATGGGTATTAGCATATTATCCGAACTATCGAGAATTTAGTCTTGATTCTTGGCTCTAAACACGCAGCGGTCTTAGCTCTAATTTCGAATAATTATTTTCTTATTTAAAGAACATGCTCAGCGGCAAGAACATTCTTTTAGGTATTACCGGAGGAATCGCTGCCTATAAAACCACTTTTCTTGTCCGTTTATTGATAAAAGCCGGAGCCGATGTTAAGGTAATCTTGACGGAGAGTGCCGGCGATTTTGTTTCTCCCCTTACCTTGGCGACCCTTTCCAAGAATCCCGTGTTAACTTCTTTCGTAAGCGAAGAGAACGGAAGTACGGATTGGAACAATCATGTAGAGCTCGGTTTATGGGCCGATTTGATGTTGATTGCGCCCGCTACCGCCAACACCTTGTCCAAAATGGCGAACGGCATTTGCGACAATCTGTTGCTGGCGACTTACCTTTCCGCAAAATGTCCCGTTTTCTTTGCGCCTGCCATGGATTTGGACATGTATAAACATCCTTCGTCAAAAGCATCCTTCGAAAAACTGCAATCCTACGCTAATGTGATGATTCCCGCAACCTCGGGCGAACTGGCCAGCGGATTACACGGCGAAGGCCGAATGGCGGAACCGGAAGATATCGTCGCTTGCATAGAGGATTATTTATCTAAAGGATTGCCCTTGTCCGGTAAAAACGTGCTGATAACGGCCGGACCTACCCATGAGGCCATCGACCCCGTCCGGTTTATCGGTAACCATGCTTCTGGTCGAATGGGCTTCGAACTGGCGGAAGTAGCTGCAAATTTGGGGGCCAAAGTGATATTGGTTTCCGGACCGTCGCATTGTACGGTATCCCATGGGTCGATTCGCTTAGAAAGAGTAATTTCTGCCGATGACATGTACCATGCCGTACATGAAAATTATCCGGGTGCCGATATCGTTATCTGTGCCGCTGCAGTCGCCGATTATCGTCCGAAATCCGTAGCCGAAGAGAAGATTAAAAAAAATGATACCGAGCTTTCCGTCGCGTTAGTGAAAACGAAGGATATTCTATTATCCCTTGGGAAAGAAAAGAAAAAGCAATATCTGGTGGGCTTCGCCCTGGAGACCGTAAACGAACTCGATAACGCCAAATCCAAATTGAAAAAGAAGAATTTGGATGCTATCGTGCTCAACTCCCTAAACGATACCGGAGCCGGATTCGGAACCCCTACCAACAAAATCACCTTTCTGGATAAGAATTCCGCGATTATACCGTTTGAACTAAAGAGCAAGGCCGAGGTGGCCCAAGATATTTTCTCCGAGATCCTTAAACGAATCGATGCGTAAAATACTTATTTTATTGGTAGTTTCATGTTTTGGACTTGCGCTTGAGGCACAAGAGCTGAACTGCACGGTTACTGTTAATTCCGACCTGGTGTCCCAGACCAATCAGCAGATTTTCAAGACCTTGGAGCGTTCTTTGAACGATTTCGTCAACAAGAACAAATGGACGAACCGCACCTATCAGGAAAACGAGCGCGTCAGTTGCCAGATGTACATTACAATTACCAAGTACGAATCGAATCGTTTTGAAGGCAATATTCAAATTCAATCTTCCCGCCCCGTTTACAACACCTCTTACAATAGTTCGATTTTTAATTATAAGGATAACGATTTCAATTTTGAATATATCGAGTTTCAGCCGTTGGTTTTCAATGAGAACGTTTTTGAGTCGAATCTAGTCGGTGTGATGTCATATTACGCCTATATCATTCTAGGCTTGGATGCGGATACTTTTGCTTTGGAAGGCGGATCCGATTCGTTCCGAAAAGCACAGCAAATAACCACCCAGGCACAGGGAAGCAATTTCTCTGGATGGGATCAGAATAGCGATCGCAGCCGATTCGAACTGATAGATAATCTTTTGTCGAACACCTATCGGGAATACCGTATCGCCATGTACAACTATCATCGCAAGGGACTTGACATTTTGGGAGACAACAATAGTACGGGCAAACAAGTAATCGCCGGCACGATGAAACTTTTCGAGACGATGATCCAACGTCGCCCCAACGCATTTTTAATACAGACCTTTTTTGACGCTAAAGCCGATGAAATCCAAAATATTTTCTCCGATGGCCCCAAAGTCGATATTGTCGAATTGAGGGAGACCTTGAATGCCGTTGCGCCCACCTACTCCAGTACTTGGAACGATATAAAGTACTAAATAGGATGTTCAGTCATCCATCGATTGCTATTTTCCTGAATTATCGATTATCTTTACCGCACTAAAAACTTACAGTAGCCAGTGCTCGCAAACCTTTCCATAAAAAACTACGCCCTTATCGACGAACTAAACGTTTCGTTTACCGACGGATTTACCTGTATTACTGGTGAAACCGGGGCGGGCAAGTCCATTTTATTAGGTGGACTTTCCCTAGTCTTGGGCAAGCGTGCGGATCTCTCATCTTTACGGGATAAGGATGCAAAATGCATCATCGAGGCAGAGTTCAAAATCGATAGATATGGATTGAAATCTTTTTTCGAAGCTAAAGATCTTGATTACGAGGATCGTACGATTGTAAGAAGAGAAATACAGCCCAGCGGAAAGTCGCGTGCCTTTATCAACGATTCCCCGGTCACTTTGGATATCCTTACGGAACTTGGGGATAGTCTTATCGATGTACATTCACAACATCAGACCCTGCGTTTGGCCGATAATGATTTTCAGCTCAAGGTCATCGATGCCTTGGCGGATAATGGGCAACGTCTTAAGAAATACTCGGAAAAACTGGAAGTATATCGCAAGACGTCAAAGGAGCTGCAAGATCTTATCGATTTTCAAAAGGAGGCCATAAAGGAGCACGACTATAATAGTTTCTTGTTGGAAGAATTGGAAGCAGCGCCTTTAAAAGTGGGTGTCCAAGAAGAACTGGAGGAGCGCTACGAACAATTGAACAACGTTGAAAACATCTTGGAACTGCTTTCTAAAGGATATCAACTTTTGAACGATGATCAGGTAGGCGTGGTCAATTCGCTGACCGAATTAAAACAGGTTTCGAGCCGATTGTCAAATTTCGGAAGTCAATACGCAGAAATGAATCAGCGGATACAGTCGGTTTTCATCGAGGTCGATGACATCGCCGCAGAGTTACTGCAATTTCAAGACAGTGCCGAGGCGGATCCGCAGTCGCTGGAAGAAACCAATACCAAGCTGCAACAACTCTACGATCTACAAAAAAAACACGGGGCAGGAGATGTTTCGGAATTACTTCAAATCAAGGAAGCCCTGTCCGAAAAAGTAAGCGTAACCGAAAATTTGGAATCCGATATCCAGAAGAAACAAGAATTGCAAACAGCCCAGCAAAATGAATTGGATAAACTGGCTGATTTATTGTCCTCCAAACGGAAAAAGGTGCTTCCTAGCCTTAAAAAACAGTTGCAGGACAGTTTATCGTCCTTGGGCATGCCGAGTGCTACGTTCAAAATTGAAATCCATCCTTCAAAAGAATTCAAGAATAACGGAAAGGATGCGTTGACATTTTTGTTTTCCGCAAACAAAGGCACGGATTATGGGGAGCTGAAAAAAGTAGCTTCGGGGGGGGAGCTGTCCCGAATCATGCTGACGATAAAGTCCATTTTAGCCAAATACGAGCATCTGCCGACCATGATGTTCGATGAGATCGATACCGGTGTTTCGGGAGAAATATCCAACAAAATGGGCGACATCATGAACGCCATGAGCAATACTATGCAAGTTTTTTCCATTACCCATCTTCCACAAGTAGCCTCAAAGGGCGACCATCATTTTAAGGTCTTTAAAATTGAAGAAGGCGGTACGACCCATACGAAAATGAAAAAATTGGATCCCGATGAAAGGGTAACGGAACTCGCCGGCATGTTGGGCGGCAACGCATTGACAGATTCGGCGATGGCACATGCTAGGGAGTTGTTAAATTTTTAGATATCTTTGAAATCACTGTAACCAATTAACTTGAGAACATGGCATACAACTTATTGAAAGGAAAAAAAGGAATTATTTTTGGGGCGTTGGACGAGAATTCCATCGCTTGGAAAACCGCTGAGCGGGTACATGAAGAGGGCGGTACTTTTGTGCTGACCAATGCACCTATCGCTTTACGTATGGGCCAAATCGATGAACTGGCTAAAAAGACCGGCTCAGAAGTCATTCCCGCGGATGCTACCAGCGAGGAGGATTTGGAGAATTTAGTGGTCAAATCCCAGGAAATTCTTGGCGGGAAACTCGATTTTGTACTTCACGCAATTGGCATGTCGATCAACGTACGCAAAGACCGCCCCTATACAGACCAGAATTACGATTTTACTACAAAAGGCTGGGATATTTCCGCGCTTTCTTTCCATAAAGTTCTACAAACGCTCCATAAGGGTGATGCCATGAATGAATGGGGCAGTATCGTTGCCCTGACCTATATGGCGGCACAGCGGGTTTTTCCCGATTACAACGACATGGCCGATAATAAGGCATATCTCGAGTCGGTAGCCCGAAGTTTTGGCTATTTCTTCGGAAAAGACAAGAAAGTTAGGGTGAATACCATTTCGCAATCCCCCACGGCAACGACCGCAGGGCAGGGAGTGAAAGGATTCGACGGCTTTATCAACTATGCCGAGAAAATGTCCCCCTTGGGCAATGCTACGGCCCTTGAGTGTGCGGACTACACGGTAACCTTGTTTTCAGACTTGACCAAAAAAGTCACTATGCAAAACCTTTTTCACGATGGTGGGTTCTCGAATACCGGGGTAAGCCAAGAGGTGATGGAGCAGTTTGTGAAGTGAAAATTGAATGGACATATCCTTTTCTTTCATAATCCCAGTATTTAATCGGCCCGATGAGATAGGAGAGTTATTGGAAAGTTTGGCGGTCCAGACATATAGCCAATCCTTTGAAATTGTTGTGGTCGAAGATGGTTCTACCATACCCTCGGAGCAGGTCATTGTTGATTTTATGGGCCGGCATTCGCAGGATAAGCGGTTATTATCCGTTACCTATTTAAAAAAACCGAATTCGGGTCCGGGCAGTTCCCGCAACTATGGGATGGCGCGCGCTAAAGGCAATTACTTTATTATTTTGGATTCTGATTGTATCCTACCCCCCCCATATCTCGACACTGTTGCAAAATCCCTTCAGGAGGAATACGTTCATTGTTATGGCGGTCCCGATGCAGCGCATGACTCGTTCAGTTTGGTGCAAAAAGGGATCAATTATGCCATGACCGCCGTATTGACCACGGGTGGTATACGGGGAAGCCGAAAATCGTCGGCTAAGGTTGCCAGTAATAAAGAAGTTTCTGCTAGTAGTAAAATGGCAAGTGCCGGCAACGATGAAACAACTGCCAGACCAAAGGGAGGGTTTCAACCACGCAGCTTTAACATGGGTCTTTCTAAAATTGCATTCGAGGCTACGGGTGGTTTCGGAAACATCCATCCCGGAGAAGATCCAGATCTAGTCTTTAGGGTCTGGGGCAAGGGATTCGCCACCAAATTGATTCCCGAAGCTTTCGTTTACCATAAAAGACGCATCGACTGGCAGAAATTCTTCATTCAGGTTAAAAGGTTCGGCATGGTGCGTCCAATTTTGAACCGTCGATATCCTAAAACGGCAAAGATGACCTATTGGTTCCCCACCCTATTTTGTTTGGGATTTTTGGTGGCCCTTATTTTTTGGTATCTCGGAATCGTTCTTCCTATGCTGATGTATGTTCTCTATTTCGGACTCATTTTTTTGGATTCCCTAATAAAGAACAGAAGCTTGGCCATAGCGATTCTATCCTTAGTGGCCGTCTGTATTCAATTTGTCGGATACGGATACGGTTTCCTTAAGTCCACCATCTTCCTTAACTTTAGCAGGAAGAAAGCCGAGGAGCTATTTCCGCATTTATTTTTTGAGGATGCCAATACGGTCTATTGAACGCGAGACGGGTTCTTTCGGAAAAGAAACAACTCCGTCTTTGGCCGATGGTAGTTTAATTGATAGCGATGATAAAGAACATAAAACGGGTCCTGAAAAAAAGAAAAGCTAAGATATTCTTTGTATTTCTGTGCTGCTCAGCGGCTATTTGGTTTATCAATGCCCTATCCCAGACGTATGTCAGTACCGCGGCCTTTGACTTAGAGTACGTAAACTTTCCCGATGGTTATTTGTTCAAGGGCGCTTCGAAAAATGACATGGACGTCAAACTAAGGGCCGGGGGATTCCAGTTTCTTGGATTTAATTTCAGAAACAAAAAGGTGAAGATAGACGTATCGGAAGCGGAGCAAAACGATTCTAAGTTCTATGTTCCCGAGAACCGCTACCGCACACAAATAGAAAAACAGATGACAGGATCCATGGCCCTATTGGAAATCGACGACGACACCCTTTTTTTAGATATGCTTCCCGTTTTCACGAAAAAATTGCCTGTTAGGCCCCGAGCGAAAATGAACTTGGCGCAGAACTATCTATTGGACGGAAAAATAAGTATTAACCCTGATTCGATTTCGGTGACAGGCCCCAAAGATGAAATCGATAGCATCACACAACTAAGAACGGAGCAAATTACTTTACCCGATCTAACTTCCGATTTTTCGGAAGAGTTGGGGGTCATAAAATCCCCAAAACTAAAGAATACCACATTTTCGCAAAGCAGCGTAATATTAAGCGGTAAAATTGCCCGTTTTTCGGAAAAAATTTTCGAGGTGCCCATTACGGTCATCAACCTTCCCGATAATCTAGACGTAAAGACGTTTCCCGATAAGGTATCGGTTGTGTGCAAGGCGAAAATGAAACGCTTAAAGGAGTTGCAACAAGCAGACTTTCAGGTGGTGGCGGACTATGAGGCTAAAGGGAACGAGGCATCCGAAGAACTGCCACTAGAGCTGCGCAAAAAACCCGAAGGGCTCCATAGCGTAAAACTTAAGGAAACCGAAGTAGAATATATCGTGAAAAAGAAATGAAATATGTTGGCTTGACCGGGGGCATAGGCAGCGGTAAAACTACCGTGGGCAAGATGTTTGCCGAACTTGGCGTTCCGGTTTACAATTCAGACGACCAGGCCAAACAGCTCATGGAAACCTCGCCGCAGGTGAAAAAAGGATTAAAAACACTCTTTGGGGAAGCGGCCTATACAGACGAAAGTTTAAACAAAACCTTCATCTCCGAGCAGGTGTTTAACGATAAATCACTTTTAAAGAAGCTGAATTCCATCGTGCATCCAGCGGTAAGAATCCATTTTTTGGAATGGGCCGAACGGCATACTACGGCCTACGTGATTCAAGAGGCAGCGATTATTTTTGAGATAGGGTCACAAGATTTCTATGATAAGATTATATTGGTAACGGCACCCGAAAATATTCGCATAGACCGTATTTTAAAAAGGAATCCCGAAAATTCCCCTGAACCTATCAAGGCGCGTATGCAAAACCAATGGGAAGATGCGCGAAAAATCGATGCCTCGGACTATGTAATTGAGAACCTCGACCTGAAAACGACGGAGCGACAAGTTTTGAGTATTCACCGTAAATTACTTAAAAATTGCTAGCATTCGTAATTTTAACATTTCTGTTAAGGTTTGGTTAAACACTCCGATTGCTAATGTTAAATCTTTAATTTTACATAGAACAGTTGGTACATGAACAAGAGGTTATTTGTACTGTTGGTGGTGTTGATGAGCCTGTCCCTGATAGGAATAATCTTGGTTCAGGTCTTTTGGATCAAGCAATCGGTAGAGGATAAAGAGGAGCAGTTCACCACTACGGTATCCGAGGTTTTGCATAAGGTTTCGGAAAAAATCGAAGAGCGGGAGCGAAAAGATTATTTCGAACGCTATATCAATATAAAAGATAGTGTTGGCAAGCCTAGAAGTTCGCATCTCAAGGATATATTTTTCATTGACCGCGACCTTAATTCCAATGAAATCCGGTTTTATTCCCACGGAATCCTTGAGGAAGATTACAATATTTCATCCACGTTCTTTGACAATGGCAATGCCAGTGATACGACCACTATAAAAGGGTACACCAGTAAGCGTACTGAAACTATTTATAAAGAAGATTTCGGTCTAGACGGTAAGGAGTATCGATTGACGGCGAAGCAAAAACTCGAAAAAATCGGGGGACTTTCCTCCATGGAGAAAGCGGCCTTTGAAGACGTTTTTAGAGAATTTGCCAAGAAAGTACCGATACATAAAAGAGTAAGTAAACAAGAAATCGAACTTCTTTTAGATCGTGAACTGCGTAACCGAAATCTGAACCTTGACTTTGAATACGGCGTATATAGCAGGGGATTGCCCACCAAGGTAAAATCGTCAAAATTCAAATTTGCCGAGAACACCCTTTATAAAACTCCTATTTTTAAGGATAGTGAAGGAAACAGTAATTTTTCACTGTTGATTTCCTTTCCGAAAAAGAAACGGTTTTTGATGGGTTCCATCATGGGACTGGCCATTTTGTCTTTGTTGTTTACGCTGGTGATAGTAGCTTCCTATGCGGGTGCTATTTATCAGTTGATCCGACAAAAACAGATAGCGGAGATAAAATCCGATTTTATAAACAATATGACCCATGAGTTCAAAACACCTATCGCTACCATAAATCTGGCGGTAGAAGCCATACGGAACCCGAAAATAATCGGCGATCAGGAAAAGGTGCAACGGTATCTAACTATGATCAGGGACGAGAACAAACGTATGCACGCACAGGTCGAGAACGTATTGCGCATATCGAAATTGGAAAAAAACCAGTTGGATATCAGTAAAGATAGGGTAGATGTTCACGACATAATTCATGATGCTATCGCCCATGTCGAGCTTATAGTTGCCGATCGTGGCGGATATATAGAGACCCATCTCGATGCAGATAGAAGCGAGGTCGTGGCCAATGAGATGCACTTTACCAACGTCATTGTCAATATTATGGATAATGCCATAAAATACTCCCCCGAAGCACCGCGCATCGATGTTTTTACGGAGGTGGCCAAAAACCATATTATCATAAAAATACAAGACCATGGTGCCGGGATGAGTAAAGCGGTAGTCAAAAAGGTTTTTGAAAAGTTTTATCGCGAGCATACGGGAGACATACATAATGTAAAAGGACACGGGCTTGGTCTATCTTATGTTAAAAAAATAATAGACGATCATCAAGGTGAGGTCTATGCAGAGAGTGAAAAAGGAAAAGGAAGCACTTTCTATATAAAATTGCCTTTAATCTGAAGTCCGAAGGACTTCGCTAACTCAATATTATGGAAACAGTAAACAAGAAAATACTTTTGGTAGAAGACGATCCAAATTTCGGGATAGTCCTCAAAGATTATCTGTCAATGAACGACTTCGACGTGACTTTGGCAAAAAACGGAATGGAGGGGTTTGAGAAGTTTAAAAAGGATAATTACGACATCTGTATTTTAGATGTCATGATGCCTTACAAAGACGGTTTTACCTTGGCCAAGGAAATACGTGAAAAGAACGAGCACGTTCCCATCGTATTTCTTACCGCCAAGACCATGAAAGAAGATGTACTTAAAGGATACAAGGCAGGTGCCGACGACTACTTGAACAAGCCTTTTGATTCTGAAGTCCTATTGATGAAGATTAGGGCGATACTTCAAAGAAAATCGTCTAACTCATTGTCCGAGAGTAAAAAGTTTGAGTTCGAATTAGGTAACTTTCATTTGAACTCCAAATTGCGTTTTCTAAAGTATAAAGACCAGGAAGCTATAAAACTTTCTCCCAAAGAAAACGAACTTTTGCGTTTATTGGCGCTGCACGAAAATGACTTGATGCCGAGGGAACTCGCACTGACCAAAATTTGGCGAGACGACAACTATTTTACCTCGCGAAGTATGGATGTTTATATCGCCAAGCTTAGAAAATATTTAAAGATCGACGATGATGTCGAAATCCTGAACATTCATGGCGAAGGGTTTCGTTTAGTAGTGAAAGAAGAGCAGAAATAGAATTCTTTGCCCTTAATTCCAGGGATGCACTTATAAATCATAGACCGATTCTTATTTGGAATCGGTCTATTTTTATTTATATAAAAAGAGGTTTTAATAAGACAAGGGAATGTAAGGAAGATGTCAACCGCGATGACTTTACCTCAATTTTTTCATAATATCGATAACTATCTCCGAAGGCGTAGCATCGATGGAAACCGAAATCGCGTGATGCGGAATTTCTAAAGCCTCAAACTGCGAACGTAAAAGCTCTGGCGGCATAAAATGACCTTTCCTCTCTGCCAATCGTTTTGAAATCAGTTCAAAGGAGCCCTCTAAATATACAAATTCTACATTGTCGATGCTATGGCGCAGCAAATTTCGATATTTAATTTTTAATGCGGAGCATGCAATAACCGCACCTCGATTTTCATGTTCTTGCGCCAGTTCGTTCAGCCGTTCAAGCCAGCCTTCGCGATCATGATCGTTCAATGGATGTCCCTGAGCCATTTTTCGAACATTAGCTTCAGGGTGATAGCTGTCGCCGTCAAAAAAGGAAATCCCAAGTTTTTCCGCCAATAGTTTTCCGACAGTGGTCTTTCCTGATCCTGACACCCCCATGACGTAGAGTATGTGTTTGCTGTTTTGCATCTTTAAAAGTTAATTGCTTTTGGTTAATAATGCTTAACGGGAATTGGTTTAGTAGTGATTAAAAAAGAACTTTTAAACGGCAACGGCAACGGCAACGGCAACGGCAACGGCAACGGCAACGGCAACGGCAACGGCAACGGCAATGGCAACGGCAACGGCAACGGCAACGGCGACTGCGACTGCGACTGCGATTGCAACCGCAACGATTAATTGGCAGCCTTCATTTCATCTTCAACTACAGAGATAAGGGCGTCAGTCTCAATATCATGAGGCACCCACACCGTATTCTCGTTTTTCCTGAACCAGGTCATCTGGCGTTTTGCGAACCGGCGGGTATTCTTTTTTATTTCTGAAATGGCGAAATCCAAAGTCCAATTTCCCTCGAGATAGTTGAACAGCTCTTTGTAGCCAACTGTTTGAAGTGCGTTCAAATTCTGGTGCTTTTTTAGCTTTTCGACTTCCTGTACCAGACCTTGGGCGATCATGCCGTCTACTCTTGTGTTTATGCGTTCATAGACGAGTTGCCTGTCCGCTTTTAATCCAATGGATATCGTTCTGAAAGGCCGTGATTCTGTACACTTCGCCAGAAATGAGGTGTAGGGTTTTCCCGTGCCGAGACAGACTTCCAACGCACGTATCAGGCGATGGGGATTTTCTTTGTCTACTTTTTTATAATAGACGGGATCCTCGGTTTCTAGTTGCTCTTGAAGTTTTCCGATCCCGTTTTCAGCATAGATCTTGTTCAATTTTTTTCGGATTTCCGGATCAATTTTGGGAAATTTGTCCAATCCTTTGGTTACGGCATCGGTATACAAACCGCTTCCACCGACCATTACTACTGTATCCTTTTCATGAAAAAGTTTATCGAGCAGTTGAAGCGTATCCCTTTCAAAATCACCAACGGAATACAAATCAAATATGCTTTTATGCTGAATAAAATGATGTTGAACAGCTCCCAATTCTTTTTGGGCAGGCACTGCCGTTCCTATTTGCATTTCACGATAAAACTGTCTGGAATCCGAAGAGATAATTTCCGTATCAAAGTGACTGGCGAGGGAGATGGCCATTTCGGTCTTTCCAATGGCGGTAGGGCCTACAACAGATAACAGTGTTTTTATCATTACAGTTCACTTCCGCAGTTATAGCAAAATTCGGCATCGTCTCTATGCCCTTCTTTTGCACAGGTCGTACAGGCTTGAGTATTTACGTGAACTAATTTCTCGTCATCTTTACCTGATGTTCCGGCTATTTGTTTGCCCATTTCGGCAGTCACGATACCCGTCGGAACGGCTATTATTCCGTAACCTAGCAGCATAATCATGGTGGCAATAAACTGGCCTAGAGGCTTAATCGGGGCGATATCCCCATAACCGACTGTGGTCAGGGTAACGATAGTCCAATAAATACTTGTTGGAATACTGGTAAAGCCTGCTTCTTCACCTTCAATATAATACATTAAAGTACCCATTATTACTGCAACGATGAACACGGCAAATAGAAAAACGGTGATTTTTGCCCTGCTGTCCTTTAGGGCTTTACGCAATTGAGAAGCTTCACCTAAAAACTGGACCAATTTTAAAATTCGAAAGATCCGTAACAATCGCAAGGCCCTTACCGCCAAGAATACCTGCGAACCCGCTAAAATATAAGATAGATAAAGCGGTATGGTGGAAAGAAAATCGATGATACCGTAAAAACTAAAAATGTATTTCCACGGTTTTTTGATGGTAACTATACGGGCTATATATTCGATGGTAAATAAAATGGTAACAATCCATTCCATGACGAATAGCGTTCGATGGTACGTGGCATCGATCCATTTGACACTTTCCAGCATGACAAGAAAAACGCTGATAATTATCAGTACGAACAATATAATGTCGAACCACTTACCCATTGGGGTATCGGCCTCATATATTATTTGGTGGACTTTTTTCTTCCAGTCCTTTTCCGGTTTGGTTCTTGGCAAAACTTAAGTGCTTAGTTTCAGAATTTTCGAGACCTTTCTTTTTCTGAGATAGGTCTCAATTATGTGTGCGGTATTATCGTCTCCGACCATCGGAGTTATAATGGATTCTAAAATATGCATGGTATTGATCTGATGGTTCAAGTCGTAAAAACCCAAACCTTTAAAATGGCCATTCTTGATAAGTATGGCACTGTGCTCGCCTAATTCACGGCCCTTGTCAACAATAACTATATTCTTGTCGCACAGGGAATATTTTTCGATGGCCTTGGAAACTTTTAGATTATAATCTTCAGGACTTTCCTTTTGGATGCAGGCACCATCGCAATCGTCGGACTCGTAGTTGGCGCAGTGCTTTTTAGCTTTGGAAATGCCGTTTAATTTATCGCACAAACGGAATTCAACGGACAATTTATACATAAAGTTCTCAGCGGCCACCAAACTGTTGAAGGTAGCGAAACTGTCATTTTTATTCTTTAGTTTTTTCGCCTGTAGTATGAGGTAACCATTTTTATCGGTGTGGGTACATACCCCGTGCGAAAACTGTTGTTTTGGGGACTTTTGATTGAATTTGGGTCGGTTTCGGGCCAATTCCTCGTTTTCCTTTAAAAGGGCCACGAGCTCGCTTCCCGTTTTTTCGTAGGATACCTTTTTGGTCGCTTTCTGTAATTGGCGTCCCCTTGTTCCATTTTTGGTGAAATGCTGGTTCACCCTTTTTTTCATGTTGCTGCTCTTTCCCAGGAAAATGATTTCGCCATCTTTGTCGTGCATGTAATACACTCCGGTCTCCGAAGGAATAGACTCCACAATATCCAATTGTCGTTCGGACAGTTCGCCTTGCGTCTCTCTGCGTATTACGTTCTTAATGATGGTTTTATCCGAATCTTTCGAAAGTAAAATTTTAAATAGCTTTAGCGTGGCAAGGGCATCGCCGTTCGCTCGGTGACGATCGCTGACCGCTATACCAAGGGAGCGTACTAATTTTCCAAGACTGTGGGATTCCGCTTCGGGAATCAGTTTTTTGGATAGATCAACGGTACATAGCGTCTTCCGCTCGAAATTATAGCCCAGTCTACGAAATTCCGTTCGCAAAATTCTATAGTCGAATTGTGCATTGTGGGCTACCAGCACCGCATCTTGGGTAATCTCGACGATGCGTTTGGCCACTTCGTGAAATTTAGGCGCCGTTCGCAGCATTTTGTTGTTGATGCCGGTAAGCTTGACCACGAAGGGCTGTATTTCCTTTTCAGGATTTACCAGGCTGATAAATTGGTCTACTACCTGATGGCCATCGAACTTATGGATGGCGATTTCGGTAATCCCTTCTTCGTTGTATTTTCCTCCCGTTGTCTCTATATCGAGTATGACGTACATGTAAATCTTTAATTTCTCGCCCCAAAGATACTACTTCCTATGCGTACCATGGTGCTGCCCTCTTCGATGGCGATTTTGTAGTCTCCGCTCATTCCCATGGATAGGATATTGATGTCCGGAAGTTTGGATTTTAATTCGTCAAAGAGAGATTTTAATTGCTTGAATTCCTGACGCACTTGGTTTTCGTCATCGGTAAAGGTGGCCATGCCCATAAGCCCCTTTATATTGATATTCTTTAATTTTTGAAATTCTTCGGATGCCACTATTTCGTGCAGCTCCTTTTTGTCAAGTCCAAATTTAGTGTCCTCTTCCGCGATATGCATCTGAAGGAGGCAGTCAACGGTTCTATCGGCATTTTTGGCCCTTTTGTTGATTTCTTTTAACAGTCGAAAGCTATCTACCCCATGTATCAAGGCTACGAAATCTATCATGTCTTTCACCTTGTTGCGCTGTACGTGGCCAATCATATGCCATTGTATATCCTTTGGTAAGTCTTCCCATTTGTCCACCATTTCCTGTACCTTGTTTTCGCCTAGAATAAGCTGTCCCGCGTCGTGGGCCTCCCGGATATCACTCTCCGGCATGGTCTTGGATACGGCCACCAGGGTTACGTGGTCCGGAAGGGTTTTTTTTATATGTTCGAGATTTTCTTGTATTGACATAGATTTCGTTTATAACATTTCGAAGTGATCCAAAATCACTTTGAATACTGAATTTTAATACCTACCGCAACTGCCGACTACTAACCTTCTCCGCTTTTTTCGATTCGGAATAATCATAAAATCCCTCACCCGATTTGACGCCCAATTTTCCAGCAGTTACCATGTTGACGAGTAGGGGGCAAGGGGCGTACTTGGGATTTTTGAATCCATCATACATGACGTTCAAGATGGATAGGCAAACGTCAAGACCGATAAAATCTGCCAGTTGCAAGGGTCCCATTGGGTGCGCCATACCCAGTTTCATGACCGTATCGATTTCGGAGACTCCCGCTACGCCGTGGTACAAAGTTTCTATCGCCTCGTTAATCATAGGCATCAAGATCCGGTTGGCGACGAAACCCGGGTAATCGTTGACCTCCGTCGGGGTCTTGCCCAGTTTTTCGGATACCGCCATAATTGCTCGGGTCGTTTTATCCGAAGTACTGTAACCTCGGATAATTTCGACAAGTTGCATGATGGGTACGGGATTCATAAAGTGCATACCTATCACTTTATCCGGTCTTTTGGTTACCGCTGCAATTTGGGTGATTGAGATGGAGGAGGTGTTCGTTGCCAAGATAGTATCTGTGGGGCAGTTATTATCCAGTTCCCTAAAAATATTTAGTTTTACCTCCAAGTTTTCGGATGCCGCCTCGACTACCAGTTCAGCATCCGCAACACCATGGGAAAGGGAGGTGTACGTAGCTATGTTATCCAGCGTGGCGGACTTTAACGCTTCATCGATTTTCTCCTTGGCGACCATTCGATCCAGATTTTTCGAAATGGTCGCTAGACCTTTATCCAAGGCTTCCTGTGAAATATCGATTAGATGTACGCTGTAACCATTTTGGGCGAAAACGTGGGCGATTCCGTTGCCCATCGTACCTGCGCCAATTACTGCAATCCTTTTCATTCTGAAAAAGTTTAGAAGTTTAAAAAAGTTTGATGGTTGAGAAAAATAAATTACTGCAACTGCAACCGCATACTTATTTCCCGAACGCCGCAATAACCTCCAGCGCTACTTTCAAAGCTTGTGTGCCCTGTGTCAGGGTGACCACGGGAATAGTATCATTTTCAATGGCATCCGCAAAAGCCTCCAGTTCTTCGAGAATGGCATTATTGGTCGGTACATCGGGATTCTCGAAATAAATCTGTTTTTTGACCCCCTCTGCATTTTGGAGTATCATATCGAAATCACCTTCTTTTTCCGGGGCGTCCTTCATTTTGACGACTTCCACTTTTTTCTCTAGGAAATCAACGGATATATAGGCATCCTTTTGAAAAAAACGGGATTTGCGCATATTCTTCAAAGAAATACGACTGGCGGTCAGATTCGCCACACATCCGTTTTCGAACTCGATGCGTGCGTTGGCGATATCGGGAGAATTGCTAATGACGGATACCCCACTGGCATTGATCTGCTTCACTTCGGAATCAACAACGCTTAAAATGGCATCAATATCATGAATCATCAAATCGAGCACTACAGGAACATCGGTACCTCGGGGATTGAATTCCGCCAACCGATGAGCCTCAATGAACATAGGCTGGTTTATTTGATGCTTTACCGCCGAAAAAGCGGGATTGAAACGTTCTACATGGCCTACCTGTCCCTTTACGCCATGCTTCTTCTCAAGCTCGAGCAATTGTGTGGCCTGTTCATAGGTAGACGTAATCGGTTTTTCGATAAAAACATGCTTTCCTTTTTCAATGGCTTTTTTGGCGCAATCGAAATGGGAGAGGGTAGGGGTCACGATATCAATCACGTCTACTGCATCGATCAATTCATCCATCTCAGCAAAAAAAGTATAGCCGAACTCCTCGGCCACGTTTTGACCATGTTCCGTATCGGCGTCGTAAAAGCCGACCAGTTCATATTTTTTAGAGGAATCTAGTAAGCGCAGGTGTATTTTTCCTAAATGGCCCGCACCCATTACTCCGACTTTAAGCATGAATTTAAGTTTGTTCAAAAATAAGGATAGTTTGGCAGAAAGGAAGTTTTTTGGGTTTATAAGTTTTATACTGCTAAAATTGACGTTTTGAATGCAATTTGCGCAGAGTACAGCCCAAGTGACCTTATGATTAATTTGGGAATTGGAGTTTTACGGACTAACTTCGTGCTTCCAAAACCAGACCATTGAAAGATACGCTCAAACACCGTGGAATGCGCAATAAATTGGCCGATACGCTGATTAAAAAAGGCATTTCGGATAAGAAAGTGCTCGACACCATCCGAACCATTCCCCGGCACTTGTTTATGGACAGTAGTTTCGAGGGGCATGCGTATCAGGACAAGGCATTTCCAATTGCTGCGGACCAAACGATTTCCCAACCGTATACCGTCGCTTTTCAGACCCAATTACTAGAGGTGAAACCGGGGCAAAAAATTCTAGAGATCGGTACCGGCAGCGGCTATCAGACTGCAGTGCTTTTACAATTGAAAGCCAAGGTGTATACCATTGAAAGACAACTCGAACTATTTAAAAAGACCAAGATTTTTTTCTCCAAGCTGGGCTATCGCCCTAAAAAGAAAATTTTCGGTGATGGCTATAAAGGATTACCTGAAGAAGCGCCTTTTGACGGTATAGTCGTCACGGCAGGAGCTCCCGAGGTTCCTAGAGCCTTGATGTCACAATTGAAAATAGGCGGTCGGTTGGTCATACCCATTGGCACTGACGATCAGATTATGACCTTGTACATCAGAAAGTCGGAAAAGGAATTCGAGAAAAAGGAGTATGGTTCTTTTCGGTTCGTACCGCTGTTGGCGGATAAAAATTAGGCATTAAAACTCTTCTTGACCCGCGCCAAGTTCCGTTTGCTATCTCTATCCTTTATCGTTTCCCTTTTGTCATAGAGTTTTTTGCCCTTGGCCAGCGCGATACGTACTTTAGCCAGTCCGCGGTCGTTGATGAAGAGGTTTAGCGGTACGATGGTAAGTCCTGAAGTGGTAACATCTTTCCTTAATTTTTTCAACTCACGGCGCTGCATCAACAATTTACGTTCCGCTTTGGGCCGATGGTTAAAGTGCGAGGCATGCGAATATTCGTCCACCTGCATATTGATGACGAACAGCTCGCCCTTATCGTTGAACTCGCAGAAACTCTGCGAAATGGAAGCCTTGCCCTCACGGATGGATTTTATTTCCGTACCGGCCAAAACAATTCCGGCCACATAGGTATCCAGCAGCTCGTATTCAAATTTCGCCTTTTTGTTCTTTATGTTGATGTTCTTCTTGACCATCCTGCAAAAATAAGGCTTGTATTGTAATTTGATGAAAAATACGAAGGATTACCTTCAGCCAGCATGAAAAAATTGCACCGAGTTACGCCGAGGTAAATAGTTTTATCAATTTTGATGCAAGTACCTATCTCTCCTTTGGGCAGTTGCAATTAAAATGCAAACGTTGTGAAGTCACATGTTCATTTACCATTTGTACGATAAATAAACTACCATTGTCGTTATCGTCCATTTCAAAATAGGCATCTTCTCCAATCATTTGATTGACAAGATCGGGAGTGGTATTACTGTGTCCGACGACCAGCACATTTTTCCCCAGGTTATCGGCCTTGAACTGTTCAAGGTTAATAGTTTCAGGTTCGTAATATTGTACGGTAATATCGTTTTTCACCGAAGTAGGTGCCGCCGTCATTGCGGTGCGTTCGAAATCAGTGGTATAAATGGCATCTAAAGAAACGTCTCCTAGAATTTCTGCCCAGTGCATCGCTCTGCCCAATCCTTTTTGGTTGAGTTCGGGGTCTACATCTTCGGGGTCGGATCGATCTTTTTCGGCATGACGTATGAAATAGAAGGTTGAGGTTAAGGCTTCCGAATGGAAATCTCCCGTGATTTTCGGGTCATCTTTGCAACTTGTCGATAATATTAGCAGTTGAACGATAATAATATAAAATATGTAGCGTTGCATAGTAGGCGATGGGTTTGGTTGAAAACTCTTGCATAAATGTTAACTAAATTTAGACAAAAATAGTATGTAAGACTACTTGTTTTTGTTTTTTTGTATCCAAATGAACCGACCTATATTAATTTTATTTCTCGTTTTTCTTTTTTCGACTGTACACGGTCAACAAGAGCGTTTGCCCGCGGATCTGCGTCAGCATAATCTTACCACGTATAATGCCAGTTTGTTCAATCCCGCTTTTTCGACGGGCCGAAACAATCCGGAGTCCGTTGCCTTTTGGGCGCGCTGGCAGTGGCAGGGTATCGATTCGGACCCCTCCACTTTATTTCTGAACTATACGAGACCCCTCAACGATCGATCAGTTGCAGGCGCCGGGTTCTTCCAGCACAATACCGGTATTTTCTTTAATACAGGGGTAGCCTTGAATTATGCCTATAGTTTCGAGTTCAACCCCAGGGTAAAACTTGCCGTTGGTGCCAATTTGTTCGGATTTGTCCAAAAATTGGCCGATGACCGTTTTCAAATAGACCCCAATCTACCCCTGCCGATGCCTACAGAGACCAATGATTTCATCCTACAAATGGCACCGGGCGTAAGCTTGGAAATCGAGCGGCTTACATTAAGTCTGGCATCCGAAAACTTATTGGACTACAACTTTACAGCTAAGGAAGGGAATACGGCTAGTTCAGATAAGATTTTTATGTCGCTATTATCCTATGACTTTCCCGTTTCCCTAGGTACTGCCACCAATGCTTTTTTGAGGCCTTCGATGTACCTCAGAACAATACCTGGACAATCGAACCAAGTCGGATTCTATACTCTCTTGAATACGGATGGATACTATGGACAAGTAGGATACAATAACTTCTATGGATATGCCCTAGGTGGAGGTTATACTTTTTTTAAGCGTGTAACCGTAGGTGCCTTGATGGAAATAGGTACGGGTGCATCGATACAAAAGGAAACCTCATTTGAGCTGATGGCCTCCTATTTCTTGGGTACGCCCGATGAGCGCCATGAAATGGTCGGTCATGATATCGATGAAGAAGATAAAAACGCTCTCGATGTGATAGAGGAACAACAAGAGGAAGAAAAAGCTCAAGAAGAGGAGACAGCCGAAGAAGCTGAAAAAGAGGAAGCCATCTCCGCGGAAGAGAAATTGCAACAAGAACAGAAGGAAACAGAAGAGCAAATAAAGGAAGCGTCCAAACTGCAACGAAAACGCGAAAATATGGTACAGGATTCTTTGGCCAAAGTAGAAAAAGAAGCCGCAGTCTCCGCAAAGAAACTACAGAAAGAGTTGGAGAAAATAGCTGCCCGCAAGGCCAAAGAAGAGGAAGCCCTGAAAAAAGCGGAAACCCAAGAAGTGAAATCCAAGAAAGCTGAACAGCATAAAGCCGAGAAGAATGTTGCGACGGAAGAAGCCAGGGCCGAAGCGGAAAAAGCTGAACACGCACGTAAAACGGATTCCATTACTAAGGTCAAGCAGGCCGAAGCGGAAGCTTTAAAGAACGAACAGCAGCGTAAAATAGATTCCGTTGCCGAGGTCAGGGCAGCTGCTATCAAAGCTGCCAAGAAAACCGACGAGGCATCGGATACTAAAGAGAAAGAAGCTGAAGTTACCCCGCAAACGGGCGAAAAGTATGAAGAAGTAGAAAATGAAGATGGTCTGAAACCCGGCTTTTACTTAATTGCCAACGTTTTCGGCACGAAGATATATTTCGACGCTTTCATAGCCGATTTGAGAGCCAAGGGCCTACAACCGAAATCATTTTATCGTGGCAAGAACAACTATAACTACGTCTATTTACAGCAGTACGAAACCATTAGGGAAGCGCGAAGGGCAAGGGACAATAACTTCGGTGGAAAATACGCAGAAGACACTTGGATTTTTAGGGTTGTGGGCGAGTAAGGAAGCCTATTGGCAAATCAATTCTTAAGCTCTCTTTTGATTAACACATTCAAGTAGGTTATCGTATTGAACAGATATTTCCGGTCTCGGGTCATGGTCGACATGGCCACTGCCCCTTGAATGATGGTGAACATCTGTTTGGCAAACTGTAGTGGCGTCACCGGTATTTTGAGTTCTTTTTTGTTCACGCCGTTTTCAAGTACCAAGGCGATTTTACCCTCAATTTCTTTTATGGCTTCACGATTGGCCGCGGCAAGCAATCGATTATTGCCCTGTGCGTCTACCCCGGTATTCAAGACCGGGCATCCACCCGCATCTTGCGTAAATACATCGTAGCTTTTATAAAAATTGGTCAATGCAAAAATTTTGTCCAGCGCATTTCCTTCTGTAGCTAAAACTTCATCGATTTTAGCCAGTAAACGTTTGCTGTTGTACTCATAGGCGGATAAGGCCAAGGCCTCCTTGTTCTCGAAATTTCCGTAGATAGCGCCTTTGGTAAGTCCGGTTGCCTCGGTCAGGTCGCTCATGCTCGTTCCGATATAGCCTTGTTTATTGAATACGGGTGCAACCGTCTCTATTATGTAGGCCGTAGTTCTTTCCGCTTTGGTAGACATGATATTGCTGTTTTCTACGAAGATAAAAAATCTATATACTGTATGGTATAAATTGAGAAAAAAAGTTCAATCGCCCCTGAAATTTAAGGGCAAGAAAACAAAAAAAACGTATATCGCTTCTACACCCCATAAAGGTGCAAAGTGATATACGTTTAGAGAACATGATTTTATTTTCGTCTAATGTCTAAAATCTCACTCCTATTCAACAAGTTCATCCTGATTCCGAAAGACCAGTCCATCATCGAAAGAATCGATTAATACGATACTGTCCGCGGAAATATCCCCGCTTAACAGCTCTTTCGACAGATTGTTCAATACTTCTTTTTGAATGACACGCTTAATCGGACGCGCTCCATACTGCGGATCGTAACCTTTCTCTGCTAAGTAGGCGATGGCCTCATCGGTCGCATCGATGGTGATATGCTGCTTGGCAATCATCTTCTTCAATTGGTTTAGTTGAAGCTTAACGATTTTGGTGATATCCGCTTTACTCAAGGGCGTGAACATGATAATGTCATCAATCCTGTTCAGGAATTCGGGACGGATAGTTTTGCGCAGTAAACCTAGTACTTCGACCCGTGCTGCTTCCGTGGCGCTATAAATGTCATCGCTGTTCTCGAATTTTTCCTGAATGATATGGCTGCCCATATTACTGGTCATGATAATGATGGTATTCTTGAAATCCGCTACTCGACCTTTGTTATCGGTCAACCTTCCTTCGTCGAGTACCTGTAATAAGACATTAAAGGTATCGGGATGCGCTTTTTCGATCTCGTCCAACAGCACGACGGAATAGGGACGCCGTCGAACCGCTTCGGTCAATTGTCCACCTTCATCGTAGCCAACGTATCCCGGAGGCGCTCCTACCAATTTACTGACCGAATGCCGTTCTTGATATTCGCTCATGTCGATTCGGGTCAAGGCGTTTTCATCATCGAAAAGATAAGAAGCTAAAGTTTTGGCCAACTCGGTCTTACCTACGCCGGTTGTTCCCAAGAATAGGAAAGACCCTATGGGCCGTTTGGCATCCTGCAATCCTGCCCGACTCCTTCGGATGGCATCGGAGACGGCTTCAATGGCCTCTTCCTGCCCGACGACACGTTTACGCAATACGTCCTCGAGTTTAAGGAGTTTCTCGCGTTCGCTCTGTAGCATCTTAGTAACTGGTATACCGGTCCATTTGGCTACCACCTCCGCGATATCCTCATTGGTGACCTCCTCCTTGATCAATGTTTCGCCTTCCTGTTGTTTTTGTAGTTCTTTTTGTAGCGTTTCAAGGGTTACCTGTGCTTCCTTGATTTTTCCGTAACGCAGTTCGGCAACTTTTCCATAATCCCCGTTACGTTCGGCGCGTTCCGCTTCCTGTTTGAATTCCTCAATATCCTGCTTCGTCTTCTGGATGTTGTCCACCACCGATTTCTCACTTTCCCATTTGGCAAAAATTTCGTTGCGGTCTTCCTTAAGATTCGCAAGGTCTACGTTGAGGGATTTCAATTTGGCTTTATCATCTTCGCGCTTGATGGCCTCAATTTCTATTTCCAATTGCATGATCTTCCGGTCGAGCACGTCGAGTTCCTCCGGTTTGGAATTGATTTCCATCCGTAGTTTTGATGCCGCCTCGTCCATCAGGTCGATAGCCTTGTCCGGTAAAAAGCGGTTAGTGATGTAGCGTTGCGATAGTTCGACGGCAGCGATGACCGCCTCGTCTTTAATGCGGACTTTATGATGCGCCTCGTATTTTTCCTTGATACCGCGAAGAATGGAAATGGCACTTTCGGTATCCGGTTCTAGCACAACCACTTTTTGGAAACGGCGCTCCAAAGCCTTGTCCTTTTCAAAATATTTTTGGTACTCGTCCAATGTAGTAGCACCGATGGCACGGAGGTCGCCTCTTGCCAATGCGGGTTTCAATATGTTGGCCGCATCCATGGCTCCTTGTCCACCACCGGCACCCACAAGCGTATGGATCTCGTCGATGAAGAGCACGATATCCCCATCGGAAGTAGTTACCTCCTTAATGACGGATTTCAGTCGCTCTTCGAATTCCCCTTTGTATTTGGCCCCGGCGATCAATGCGCCCATATCCAAGGAATAAATGATTTTGTCCTTGAGGTTTTCAGGTACGTCGCCTTGAACGATTCGGTGCGCCAAGCCTTCGGCAATAGCGGTTTTACCGGTACCTGGTTCACCGACCAATATCGGATTGTTCTTGGTTCTACGTGATAGTATCTGAAGAATACGACGTATTTCCTCGTCGCGCCCAATTACCGGGTCCAACTTGCCGGTATCGGCCAATCGGTTCAGGTTCTGCGCGTATTTTTCCAAGGAATTATAAGTCTCTTCGGCACTTTGTGAAGTTACTTTACCGCCACCTCGGAGTTCGGCAATGGCCGCTTTTAAATCTTTTTCCGTGGCACCTTGGTCCTTCAAGATTTGTGCGATTTTACTTTTTGATTTGAGGATAGCCAACAATAAATGCTCAATGGATACATATTCGTCCTCCATCTTTTTGGCGATGATGCTTGCCTCATTTACCGTTTTGCCCGCCTCGCGTGAAAGCATGATGTCGCCTCCGGAAACTTTAGGAAAGCTTTGTAGCTCCTTATCCAAAATTTGCTGCAACAGCCCCACATTGATATTCAATTTTTTAAGGATAAACGGAAGCACGTTTTCGTCCACTTCCCAAATAGCCTTGAACAGATGCTCGTTCTCGATCTGTTGGTGGCCCAAACTTTGCGCAAGCTGCTGCGCCTGTTGCAAAGCCTCCTGTGATTTTATGGTGTAATTATTAGGGTTCATATCGTATATGTTTTTATTGAAGAATGTCTATTTTTGAATAAGATTAGGGCAACAACCCTACCAAATCAACTAAGAGACAAAATGGCGGCTAAAGCCAATGACAACAGGACATTTCGTCAGTTTCTAATTGTTGTTTCGCACGGTACAAACAGGAGTAAGTACAAAGGTTCGTTATCGGGTATAAAAACGAGAAACTAATTTCACTACTTAAAATTACACAATGGGTCTCTTCAATAATATCTTTGGAAGTAAAAAAAGTAACGGAAAAGAAATCGGTAAGCAATTGCCATGGATTCCTTTGACGTCTTTGGAACAGCTGGATGAAATCGTGAAGAAGTCAACTTCCCGGACACAAGTCATTTTCAAGCACTCCACTACCTGTGGGGTCAGTCGGATGGTGCTGAACATGTTCGAGAAAAATCCTATTTTACAAGAGGATGGTCTCGACCTCTATTTTTTGGATTTACACCGGCATCGTGAAATATCCAACGAGATCGCCCAAAAATTTCAGGTCCTGCATCAGTCGCCGCAGCTTTTGGTCGTTAAAAACGGTCAAACCATCGCCCATGGGTCGCATGGGGGGATCAATGGAATTGATTTAGAGACTTTAGTGTAATCTTAGGAAAATAATTTCCACATCAATTACATTATTTTGTAGCTATTAAAGACGTCCAATTCGTATTTTTGCAATTCATTAAAAATAAAATTTGCCTATGCCACGCGATACCAGAATTTTTGAACTTATAGCCCAAGAAAAGGAACGCCAGCTCAACGGTATCGAGCTTATTGCTTCCGAAAATTTTACAAGTCCCCAAGTGATGGAGGCAGCGGGATCAGTTTTGACAAACAAATACGCGGAAGGCTACCCCGGTAAACGCTATTACGGTGGTTGTGAAATTGTAGATAAAATCGAGCAGCTGGCCATAGATCGCGCCAAGGAGCTTTTCGGAGCGGAGTATGCCAACGTGCAACCGCACTCCGGGTCTCAGGCCAATGCCTCGGTCTATCACGCTTGTTTACAACCGGGCGATACGATTTTAGGTTTTGACCTGTCGCATGGCGGACACCTGACCCACGGTTCTCCCGTTAATTTCTCTGGAAGGCTTTACAGTCCGGTATTTTATGGCGTAGAAAAGGAGACCGGTCGTTTGGACTATGATTCCATTCAAGAAATTGCAACTAGGGAAAAGCCCAAGATGATCATTGCAGGCGCCTCGGCCTATTCTCGGGATATGGATTTCAAGCGGTTCCGGGAAATTGCGGACAGTGTCGATGCACTTTTACTGGCAGATATTGCGCATCCTGCGGGATTTATCGCCAAGGGAATTCTTAATGATCCTATGCCCCATTGCCATATCGTAACAACGACCACCCATAAAACATTGCGAGGACCACGAGGCGGACTTATTATGATGGGTACTGATTTCGATAATCCTTTCGGTCAAAAATTGAAGAACGGAAATTTGAAAAAAATGTCCAATCTTTTAGATTTGGCCGTGTTTCCGGGAAATCAGGGTGGCCCCTTGGAACATATTATTGCTGGAAAAGCCATCGCTTTCGGGGAAGCCTTGACCGACGAGTTTTTGCATTATATGCTTCAGGTCAAGAAAAACGCTGCAGCAATGGCAGCCGCTTTTGTTGCCAAAGACTATCAAATCATTTCCGGCGGAACCGACAATCATATGATGCTGATCGATTTGAGAAATAAGGACATCACCGGCAAGGATGCCGAAAAAGTATTGGTAAAGGCCGATATCACGGCGAATAAAAATATGGTGCCTTTTGATGATAAATCCCCATTCGTGACCTCGGGTATCCGTTTCGGCACGGCCGCCATTACAACGAGGGGGCTAAAAGAAGATGATATGAGAACTATCGTCGATTTGATAGACGAAGTTTTGACGCATTCCGAAGATGAGGATAGAATTAAAAAAGTGAAGAAAAAAGTCATTGACCTGATGAAGGGACGGGCGTTGTTCAATTTCTGAAACATTTTCAATATAAAAATTAAAAACCTGCTTGGTGATATGCCAAGCAGGTTTTTTTATCAAAGAGTTTTGTCAAAGTTTATTCTTTCCTTTTTTGAAATAAGATATGTAAATTTTTCTCGTTAGTGGTTGAGCATAAAAAGGTCGCCCTTTTCAATTTTTGAGTTTTTCAGATCATAGATGACCGCATCCTCCTCTGATTCATAATATAGTCCCCAATATTTAAAATAGTCTTTTTTCTTATGGTTTCCGGCTTCGATGTTCTGCAATAAGGTGTCGTTGGCATGCGAGCATTCCTCAAAAACAGGAATATATATTTCGTAGGGAGTCTCCGTCAATCCTTTACTAAAATAAACGTAATGCTTGCCAATATGTTTGAAAATATTCTCAAGTTGTTCCGCAATGCTATAATCGTAAATCTTGTTGATGACAACAGTGGTATCCTTAAGAAACAAAGTCACTTCCTCTGCATCGACACGCACCTCGTTTTCTGTGATTAAATGGTTAAGTAGATTGGCAAAAGAAGATTTGCTCTGCCTAAAATTACCCCAAGTACCTTTGTTGAAATGAAAAAGCATTTCTACAAGACTAAGGTTGCAATCCAGCTCAATAGCCAGTTGCACCGTTGATTTCACCGAAGAGCAATTACGAAGGCTAACCTCCGAAAAAAAGTGTCTTTCAAGACTTTTTGTAAAGACATCAAGACCTTTGATTTTCAGATCACTGTTGAAACCTTCGGGAGGGTTATTTTTAAAGCTATCGTAATATAGTGACATATATTTGTATAGAGTGGTTCAATTAACAAACAAAAGTAAATTTCCTGTCCGTTAAATGCACAAAGAAAAACCACAGAAAAACGGGGGTTTTTCGTGGAATATCACTATATTAATCATAAAGCACTGAAAATTAGAGATTTAATATCTTAAGAAAAACTAAAAAAAATTACTAAATGAAGCCTCGTTTTCTTGCTTCTTCAATAAGAGCAAAATCGTTACCACTTTCCACCCCGAGCATAATTTTGAGTTGTCGTTTTCGGTTCTCTACGGTAGTACTGGCCGCTGCGACCATCGTTGATATGTCTTTGGTTTTGGTGCCTATGGAAAGCTGGTAGAGTATTTTCTTATCCCGTTCATCGATTTGATCCTCATTGGCCAGTTTTCTTCGGATGGCCTGTAAAGCCGCAGCGGTATAGTAAGGAGGATTATCTAGGACCGTTTTTACCATAGTTTGCAACGTTTTCTGATCCACCTCCGATTTAACCATATAGCCATCGGGATTAACATTCTTCAGGATATTATTGATGCGATAACTATCGCTAAAGGAGGATAAAAATACTACTTTTGAACTGGGGGAAATTTTCTTGACCAGAAGTCCCAAATCTTCCCCGCCACGTGATTCCTTGGCACTTTCTGGAAACATTTGAATATCTAATAGAATAATATCGTAAGGCATTCTTTTTGCGGAACTTTCGATTTCCGCTTTGCCGGCCTCAAAGCTCGGTGCGGTGTGCACAACCACCTCAAATTTATCGAACGTACTGGCTTCAAGGGTGTATTTATATCCCAGAACGATCATTTCGTGGTCGTCGACTGCAAGTATGCGTACTAGGTCGCTCATAGTCTATCTCGTCATTTTCGTTTTATTCTTCTTGTACAGATTGAGGGGTTTAGGTATTCGCGTAAACGGATTGTTCAGAACGGGATACGGGAATCTCCAATGTTAAGGTTGTGCCTTTACCGGGTGTACTATCGATTCGCCAATCTCCGTTCATTTTTTCCATACGAGAAGCAATATTGCGCATACCGATTCCCTTAATTCTTTTGGTTTTCCGAAAACCTTTGCCGTCATCAGTGATGCTAACCTGCAAGGTGTTTTCTTGGGTTACAAAGGTAACCGTAACATTATTGCATTGTGCATGTTTAACGGAATTTTGTAGGGACTCTTGTATGATTCGATAGGTGTTGATCTTGATTTCACCATTCAGGGAGTCCCATTCCCATTCTTTATCATAGATTAAATGACAATTGATGTTAGCCCTTTGCTTCACCGAGTTCAATAAATCCTGTAAGGAGAGAATAAAGTTATTAACTTTTTGATAGGCGGTATGGCTGAGCGCATGCGAAATTTCACGCACCTCTTTTTCCACATTCTGTAAGGCGTCGATGGCCTTCATTCGTTGAGTTTCGGCCTCGCTATCACTTTTTTTGTTTAGGCCCGTAAGCACCATTCGGGCACCCATCATACTGCCCAGAACACCATCGTGGAGTTCTTCGGAAATACGTTTCTGTTCTGATTTTTTGCCTTCCTCTTCCTTTTGTTTTTGGGCGAGCATCAGATTGAAAATTTCTTGGTTGGCTGCTTGTTGTTCTTGCTGGAAGCGCAGTTTTTGGTTTTTCGCTCGTTGGTCGAATATAACGATGGCAGAAGCCCCGAGTAGAAAAACGGCAAAAGCGATTCCCGCCCACAACTGTTTCTCGCTCTCCAACATTTCGTTTTCGGCAATATACTCGTCGGTCTCGAAACGGATGCGTGCGAATTTGTTGCGAATTTGACGTTCTTCTTCCTGAAGACTGTCATTAAGGGTAATGTATCGTTGGTTGTAGGAGGAGGAGTTTTTTGGGTCTAGTCTATTCAATAGTTGTAAAGTTCTTAAAACACGCTCATTATTATTGGCTAGCTCCGCATATCTCAACGCTTTTTTTGCTTGAACTATGGCTAACGTAGTATCGTTTTGGCTAAGATGGTACTCTGCCAGATCGTGATGACTGAGGGAAAGCCCTGTAACATCGTTTAAACTATCCCTGATTTTCAAAGCCTCAAGAAACTCGGATTCAACATTATTATTTCCTATTTTAAATCTACTGTATGCGAAATTGTTCAGGGTCAAAGCATAAAGTTCGGGATTTCTGTCGCGTATCCCATTCTCATTTAAAACTTTCTTGAAATAAGGCATTGCTTTTTCATAATCTCCTTTTTCTAGGTATACGTAGCCAATATTGCTCATCGTGGCCAATTCCAATGTGTGGTCACCCGCTAGCTTATTTTGATAGTTCAAGGCAATATTGTAATAATCAATAGCCCGGTCATACTCCTTTAGTTCTACTGATATTGCCCCTAAATTAGAGTAAGAATTGAACAACTGCTTATAATTATTCAAAGGTTTAAATAACTCTATAGCGTTTATAGTTGTGATTTCACTGCCCGTGTGATCTTTTACACTCGATTGTACTACGGCCATATTATTGAACATGATACCGGATTCATTTGCTTTTCCCAGATCGCTATATATTTTTTGGGCAGCCACAAAGTGATAGTAGGCGCTATCCGCTATTGCTTCATTTTGGTAAAAATCTGCCAAGTCCCAGTGCGCCTCGGCCAGAGTTATGCTATCTCCTACCTTGCGCGCTAATTCGAGGGTTTCAAAATTAACTAACCTAAAGTTTAAAGAGTCGTTTAATTTCTTATAGGCTAGCGATAGGCGGGAAAAAACTTTTGTCCTTGCAGAATCGTTATTGATACTAGACGCATTAGTATATACCTTTGCAAGCATGCTTTTTCTTTCTTCAAATGATAATTCTGTATTTCTTCCTTGTTTTATCATAACGTACAAGGAATCTATATCCGAACTACTAATTTCTCCACCGGTATTGTTTTGTTCAGAATTGCAGGACCAAATAAACATCAAAAAAAAGCATAGATATAGAACGATATTTGAATTGGTGGGGTTTGAGAAATTCATTGAATGGGCTATAGAATTTAAAAAAAAAAGCCTTAAATAAAATTTAAGGCTAATATAGCTGAAAAATAGGTATTATTAATTCTACTCTCTCTCTGTAGTTTTGTTATACGCTCTATCAGTAGCCTGAACCTCCACATTATACAATGCATCATCATCTGCTACGTTAGTTTCAGACTCACAAGAAGAGAAAAGTCCAACACTCATTACCACTACTGCGAAAATACTTACTACTTTTTTCATAATAAACTAGTTTTAGGGGGTTATTGTTATTTGATACCGCTAAACTAGTCCCAAAACCCCTGAAATAGGCAGCAGTAAAATGAAATGCGAGTGAACGCACCTGTTCTATGAGTAAGGAGACTGGTTCTGTTAGAATTATTCTAATTAAGGGAAGAAATCGTGTTTTTTGAGAGAATTTGTTTCAATCCGTCGATATTCGAACGGTACGATTTTGAAAAGGGCAACTGCATCTTATTATGTTTTAAGGTGCAAATGGATTTGCCATAACTGATACGCGAGATATAATCGGTGTTTACAATATAGCTCTGGTGTATACGTACGAAATTTTTGGGTAATTGGTTCTCGAAGGTCTTTAAAGTTTTGAACGCATTGTTTACTGTACCGTCTTTCATTACGAACTCCGTTGCGTTGTTATCGGCCTGTAAATAGAGAATGTCATTGGTCTCGATATACTGAAAATCGCTGTACGATTTCAGGCAAAGGGTATCTGGTTCGGCTTTTGCGGGCACTTGTTTCTTGAGCCGCAATAACGATTTTCGGATATCGAACTCGTTGTAGGGCATCAACCAATAATCGAAAAATCCGTTTTTAATGGCATCGTAGGCGTAGTTCTTACTTTTCGAAATACCTATAATTATGGGTAGGATGCTAACATATTGATGCAGCTCCATCACCATATGAAAATATTCCTGGGCATTTTCGTTCAGATTGATAAATACCACGTCGGGAGAAAATTTTAAGATGGAATTGATGCCTTCAGTACTGTCCTTGGCCAAAGCGGCGCAAGTGAAATCGCCGTACTCCCCCAAGTAGTGCTGCAACTGCAGATTGGAGGTGGCGTCGGAATCCAGTATGGTATAAGTATATTCCAAAGCACTATAATTTGAGTGCAAATTAATGATAGTAAGATACATAGCAACCAAGTTAATCCCCACAATATTTGGGGTTTTTATTGATAATTTATTGACAATGAACGCATTTGAAGGAAAAAACTTGCATAGTCAAGCGTTTTTACAGAGTTTATTCGATGAAAGGTAATTTCTTGGGATGTTTTTGGTCGATGGTAGTAAAATAGGGAAGGAGATATAGAAATAAAGGAAATAAGTGGTGAAGCTAAGGATGCAAAAAAGGAAGGTGTGGAAAATCGACACCCGAACCCTCTTACCCAAAAAGCTGCTTGATTTCTTCGGAGATCCGGATGGGCTTTAGAGATTTTTCGTTGAGCAAACACCATTCGGTACTTGAACGGACCAGTAGTGTATTGGTTGCGGCTTCGTGCATTTCCACAATTCGGACAGAAGTGGCCCCGCGGCTTTTTTCTATATAAGTGCGCACTTTGATAATATCGCCTAGCTGAGCGGAGTTTTTATAGGTGATATCATGGTGCATGACGACCCAGATGACCCCTTCCCGCATTGGTTCGGGTGCGGTTGATATCCAATGCTCCTTTGAGATGTCCTGTATCCATTGTACGTATCGCACATTGTTTACATGGTTTAGTTCGTCGAGGTCATCCTCTTGTACGACGATGGTTTTTTCATAGCCCTCGCTCATTGTTTTTTCTGGATTTTGACCTCGAATAGCTTATCCCATTCCTTTCCAGTGACGAAGAAGGTCTGTCGCTCGGGATGGTAGGCTATACCATTCAAAACGTTATCGGTTTTGCTCCAACTATTGTGATGGGTTACCTTGGTACTTAGCCCACCGAAATTGACTACGCCCTCAATGGCACCGCTTTTGGCATCGATAATCATTACGCCGGATTTCTGGTAGACATTGGCATAAATTTTTCCGTCGACGTATTCGAGCTCGTTGGCACTGTCGTTAATGGACGAATTGGTAACGGTCTCGATGAAATCTTCTTCCGCCAAGGTATCAGGATTTAAGAACCATATTTTTTCGGTGCCGTCACTTTTAAAGAGCTTTTTGCCGTCGTTGGCGAGCCCCCAGCCTTCCTTGCTCTGTCCGTATTGAAAACTATCCAGCTTTTTTAAATCTTTCAAATTGTATACAAATCCTGTTCCGGCGCGCCAGGTCAGCATATATATCTTGTCGTTTAGAATAGTGATTCCCTCACCGAAATAGGTATCCTCCAAATTGACCTGTTGGAGTACTTTCCCTGTCCGGAAATCGACCTTGCGTAAAGAGGACCTTCCATTTTTACCGGTGCTTTCGTAAAGCGTATCCTGATGGAATTCCAGTCCCTGTGTATAGGCCTTAGGGTCGTGGGGATATTCGTTGATGATTTCGTACGTATAGATTTCCGGGGCATTGGGCGCCAAGACTTGAATATTCTTTGTGACTTCCGCAGAGGTATCGTCATAGGCGACCATTGCTTTCAAGGTTTTGTTGCCCAAATGGGGAACGTTCAAAGAAATCTTGCCGTCGTTCACCGGAAGCTCTTTGCCATCGATGGAGTAGGTGACGGCGTTGATCGTTTTCTCTTTCTTATTTTCTATATCAACAATTATGCTTGTGTTCTGTGCAAAACTCTTTTTGTTCTCCGGAAGCTGGATCTCAAAAAGTGAGGCAGGAGAATTATCGCCCCCACAGGCCATGAAAAGGGTCAGTAATGCGCTGCAAGAAAAATATTTTAAGGAATTCATGTCGATGTATATATTGGTATTCGTGGTTGGTTTCGTTTTTCAAACACAAAAATAGCGAACTGCAAAGAATTATATATCGTTTCTAAGGGAGGAGTTAAGGACTTGGGTTGAATAAATTGGATTCATCAGTTTATTATTTGTGTAATTGGTGTATTTCTTTGGCGTGAATTTCACCAGTTACCACTAACACATTGCAACGTGGATTTTCGATGAAATTTAGGCGAAAACAATTGCAAAAGTATCAAAAGATCGTATATTTGCAGGCGGCAAGTCCTACACGACCAGCTCCTGTAGAATCCCCCAGGGCGGGAACGCAGCAAGGGTATATGGTCGTAGCGGT
>RCMY010000564.1_pt1 | contig 46681 bp, 45 predicted proteins | sample 2041341 | NCBI WGS metagenome assembly RCMY01 (sample SAMN09708234, study PRJNA481090) | Marine sediment metagenome, whole genome shotgun sequencing project.
GACACGACCGCCCCGCAGTTCGTCGAGCAGCTCGAAGCGGCGCTCGCCGACTTCGATGGTGCCCGCCTCACGGTCGGACCCCTCGAGAATGGCCCTCCGGTCGACGAGTTCCCGTTCGCGGCCCAGATCACCACCACGGACGACAACCTCGCCGCAGCCGAGACGCTGGCCGATGATCTTCGCGTTGCCCTCAACGGCGTCCGCCTCGACAAGGGCAGCGGCGACCCCACCGACATCACCGAGGCCATCGTCTCCACCCGAGGCCAGGTGTATCGGGTCGACGGGCTCCGTCAGATCGAGGTGCGGGCGGCGTACAGCACCGACGACCTCACCAACAATCTCGATGCCACCGAGGCCCTGGTCAACGATCTCTTCTCGGCAGACGAACTCGCCTCCCGTGGCCTCGCCGAGGATGCCATCGGATTCGACTTCGGCCAGGAGTCCGACAATCAGGAGGACTTCGCCGGCCTGATGATCGCCCTGGTCGCTGCGCTGATCCTCGTGATGTTGCTCCTGATATCGTGCAGCCACTGCTCATCATCCTCGCCATCCCGTTCAGCCTCTTCGGCGTATTCGCCGCTCTGAGCCTCACCAACAACCCCCTCAGCTTCTTCGTGTTCGTCGGACTCATCGCCTTGATCGGTGTGGTCGTCAACAACACGATTCTCTTGATCGATGCAGCGAACCAAGGCCGTCGGGCCGGTCTCCGCCCCGGCGAAGCCATAGGACAGGCCGTCACCCGGCGCTTCCGGCCCCTCGTCGCCACGACGCTCACCACGGTGGTCGGGCTCCTTCCGCTCGCGTTGAGCGACCCCTTCTGGGAAGCGCTCAGCTTCACCCTGATCGGTGGCCTCCTCAGCTCCACCTTCCTGGTCCTACTGGCGTTCCCCGTCATCTACCTGTTCGTCGAGTGGTTGCGGACCATCGTCCGCAACCGGGCTCGCCGCATCCTCGGATGGCCCCCGATCGACTGATCCTGGACGCTCGGGAGCGTCCCGCGCAAAAAGCGGGCAGCGCGCACCTGACAGACTCTGGCGATCGCTCGACTCACCTTCGACTACATCTCCCACAGCTTCGACAACGTTCCAGCCCTGCGCGGCCTCCACCTCGACATCGGCTCCGGAGAGTGTGTGGCACTGGTCGGGGTCTCCGGGTGTGGCAAGAGCACCGCGCTGCGCATCGCGTCCGGTCTGCTCTTCCCCGACCACGGTCGACTGCTGTGCGACGGGATCGACATCACGACGACGCCGCCCCACAAGCGACAGTTCGGCATGGTCTCGCAGCAGAACGCATTGACACCGAGACGCAATGCCGGCGATCACATCGCTCTGCCGCTCCGGTTCCGGGGTGAGACGCTCGAGGACATCGATCGGCGGGTGCACGCCGAGGCTCATCGGTTCTCGATCGAACATCTCCTCACCCGACGCCGGCGCCACCTGTCTGGCGGTGAGGTCCAGGCCGTGCAGTTGGCTCGAGCATTGGTCGCCAGGCCGAGCGTGCTGCTGCTCGACGAGCCACTTGCACGCATCGACCTCGACTTGCGGCTCAAACTCCGGGCCGACATCGCCAGGGTCCGAACCGACTTCGGCCTGACGACGCTGCTGGTCACCGCCGACCAGGAGGATGCGCTCGTACTGGCCGACAGAGTCGCCGTGATCGACCAGGGCCAACTGCAGCAGGTCGGACCGCCGCTCGAGGTCTACGATCAACCGGTGAACGTCACGGTCGCACGCTTCCTCGGTGAGCCGGCCATGAACATATTCGAGACCCCGGTCACCGTCGTCGCCGGCGTGCGCAGCTATCACGTCGGGAGCGCCACGTTCCCGGCCCACCCTGCGGCTGCCGAGCGTTTCGTGGGCGGTCGAGCCCTCGTCGGCATCCGCCCAGAGTCGATCCGCCTCAGCGCGCCAGGTACATCCGGCCAGACGAATCGCGCTCCGCTCCTCGGCGACGTCGTCAAGACCGAGCTTCGCGGGTCCTCGACCGTCGTCCATGTGCAGATCGGAAGCACGCCTCTCTCGACCGGACAACATCCACAGCTGTGCGCGGTGGTCGCGGGCATCGGCCCGCGTGTTGGCGACACGGTCGAAGTGACCATCGATCCGTCGCGTTTCCATTTGTTCGACCGGTACACCGAGGCCGCCCTCCACCATCCCGTGTGACGAGGCCCATGCCGGCCGACCTGTTCAGTGCCACATCCTTCACATCGGGCCCCGGCCGGCCGATGAAGCAGACAGAGCCTTCGAACCTCCGACCTCGAGCACGCCCACATGACCGACCGCCCGATCATCACTCCGCCGACGTCGCCAATGGCACCGTCGACCACCACCACCGACACCATTCGGCGCGGTGGGCTGCGTCGGTTGCGGGCCGGTCTGCCACTCGATGTCGGGACCGATCCTGAACCTCAGCGCCACAGCCCCCGATCGCTCTCGCATTTCGCTGGCGACGTCGACCGAGCGCTCGAAGCGGCGACGGTCAAGAAACAAACAGCGCTGCTGGTGAGAGCGAACCATCGGCCCATCCCTACCGGCACCGAGCATCGCGGCATCGGCCGATGGCAGATCCACGGCGAGGTGGTGGAGCGCTTGTATGCGCTGCACACCGATCTGGTGGCCATCGCCCTCAGCGATCATCAGATCCTCGTGTTCGTTCCGGACCTCCGTCGGCGCGACGAAGGCGAGCAACTCTTGGCCAAGATCATGGAAGCACTCTCGACCGACGTGATCGTCGACGGGCTGCCCCACGTGCTCGAACCGCGCGTCGGCGGTGCCCTGTTCGACTCGGAGAATGCCACGGCCGAGCGTCTCCTGGACGCAGCCGAGATCGCGCTGGCGGAGACGGACACCACCCATCACCACGTGCTGTTTCACGCGCATCAACGGGTTCGCTCGGATCATCACGTCGAGCTCACCGACGCACTGCGCGAAGCCATCGTCGAGCACACGCTGACCGTGGCACTCCAGCCGGCCATCGATCTCCAGACCGGTGCAATCGTTGCCATCGAGGCATTCGCCCGTTGGGAGCTGCCGGACCGCGGGCCCATCCCCACCACCGAATTGATCCGAGCGGCAGCCTCGGTCGGCGTCTTGAATCGGGTCGGCGAACAGATCCTGCAGAAGTCGCTGTTCCACGTCTCCGACTGGGTCGACGAAGGCCTGCTCGGCGACGTCACCCTCTGGCTCAACATGACGGCCACCGACATGCTGGATCACCACCTGGTCCGCACGATTCTCGACGGAACGCAACTGAACGAACGAGTGAAGGTCGGCGTCGAGTTGAGCCCGAGCTCCTCTCCGGATGCGCAAGCCGTGATCAGCACCTTGCGGGCCCTCGGTGCTCGTAATGCGCGAGCCGCCATCGGCGACCTCGGAGTCGGCTTCGCCTCGTTCGCCGACGCCAACCACCTTCCGTTCGACTCGGTGAAGCTCGACCGCTCACTCATGACTCGCATCGCGACCGACGACAACGCCGCTGCGGTCGTCAGACATCTGGTCGGGATCGCCACAGCCCTCGGCCTCGAGCCGACGGCGCAGGGCATCGAACAGCCAGAACAGTTGGCGCTGGTTCGAGAGATGGGTTGCCCCATCGCCCAGGGTTACGTCTTCACCAAGCCACTGGCCCCCGCCGACTTCGAAGAGTTCGTTCGGCAATGGGATCCGGCTTCGGTGGCAGGCCCGAGCCTGACCTGAGTTAGGGCGTCAGCCCATGACCGTCATGGACGAGTCGGTATCGATCTCGCGACGCCGAGAGAACGTCGCCATGTCGATCGGAAGATCGGTGAAACGCCCGGTGACCAGCAACGGGTCATGATCATGGTCGTGCCCGCCCTCGACGGCAGCGATGAGCTCAGCCATGCAGTGCGCCGCGCTGGCTGCATTCTTGAACTGATTGCCGCTCGTCCCGATCGCCACATAGAACCCGTCGAGGCTAGTGCGGTCATAGATCGGCACCCAGTCGTCTGAGACGTCGTAACACGACACGACGCCGCGCTTGGTGTGGGGAACCCCGAGGTCGCGGACGCGGCGAGCGGTCCGCAGTACCAGCAGCTGATGTTCGTCGTCGTCGAGCGAGTCGCCAACCGTGTCGGGATCGTCGATCCACGTGAGCTCATCACACTCCGGCTCGGTGCTGCCGATCAACACGTTGTTCCCCCGCTCGGGGCGGAAGTAGACACCGACGTCGAGATCACCGATCATCACGCCCTCGGCCTCGTAGTCGACGCCCTTCGGGGCGGGGACGACGAAGACCTCACGTTTCATCGGCCGGGTCGAGATGTTCATGTCGCCGAGCACCCCGGCCATGGTGTTGATCACCGAAGAGTGCGGACCGGCCACGTTCACCACGATCGGAGCTCGGAGCTCGGTGCCGTCGGCGAGGCGGACGCCGCTGACCCGGCCCTCATCCTGCAGCACCGCGGTGACCTCCCGATTGAACAGGAAGGTGGCGCCCTTCGCCTTCGCCGCGTCAGCCAGATTCTGGGCCGCCAAGAGCGGATCCGAGACGTAGCCACCGAGGGGCATGATCAAGACATCGTCGATCTTCGCTGTGGGATCGCCCCAGAACGGTGCATCGACGTCGTCGAGCCGGGCGGGCGGACCGAATCGGTGAAGGTCGATCGACGGGTACCGCGCCTCGGCCTCGTCGGCCGACACCACTTCGTGCTCGATGCCGAGCTTCGACATGAGGGACACGACCAGGTCGAAATGAGCACCGTCTTCGAGCTTTGGCATGAGCTTGTCGTGGTGAACCAGTTCGATCAGCGGACCGGGCTCGTCGAGTTCGAGGTATTCGCCCCATCGCTCCCAGTACTGCAGGCCCTCGTAGGCCAGCGCCATGCCGGCCTCGGTCGAATAGTTCAATCGAATCACTGCGCTCGAAGCGCTGGTCGATCCGTAGCCGGCGGCCGGCAGCTTGTCGACGCTGACCGTCCGCATCCCGCGCCTCGACAGCTCGAAGGCGACCCCGCTGCCGATCACGCCGGCTCCGATGATGATGGCATCGAAGTTCTCGTCGTTCAGCAGATCGTTGTTCATCGGATCGTCCTTCATCAAAACAGTCTGACCCAAATTGACTGCTTCACCACACTCGATGGCGACTCAGTGGCCGAGATAGGCCGACCGCAATGCCTCGTTCTGGAGCAGCGCTTCTGCGGTGTCGTCGAGCACGACCTTGCCGGTCTGCAACACCCAGCCACGGTCGGCGATCGAGAGTGCCATGTTGGCGTTCTGCTCGACCATGAAGATCGCCACGCCCTCGGAGTGGATCTGCTGGATCAACTCGAAGTTGGTCTGGACCAGTGCCGGGGCAAGCCCCATGGAGGGCTCGTCCATCAGTAGCACGCGGGGACGTGACATCAGCGCGCGGCCCATCGCCACCATCTGCTGCTCGCCGCCCGAAAGGGTGCCGGACTTCTGGCTCAGCCGTTCCTTGACTCTTGGGAACATCGTGTAGATCCGCTCGAGGTCCTCGGCGATGCCGTCCTTGTCGTTGCGAAGGTAGGCGCCGAGCTCGAGGTTCTCCTTGACCGACAACCGTTTGAAGAGCCGCCGGTTCTCCGGGACCATCGTGACACCGCGCTCGACCCGATAGCTGGTGGGTTTGTCGTTGACCACTTCGCCGTCAAGGACCACTTGGCCCGTCGTCGGCGTGACCATGCCGAGCAGGGTTTTCAGCGTCGTCGACTTGCCGGAGGCGTTGCCGCCGAGCAGGCAAACGAGCTCACCCGGGTAAATCGCGAGGTTGACGTCCTTGAGGATGTGAACGGCGCCGTAGTGGGTGTTGATGTTCCGGAACTCGAGCAGGGGCGTCGCTGTCTTGCCGTAGCCCTTCGACTCGTCGATCTGGTTCTCTGCCCCTGGGGCGTTTGTCGTGCCACTCATCGGGTCACTCCTTCGACGGGACGCCCCAGGTACGCCTCGATCACCTGCGGATCGGTGGACACTTCCTCATAGGAGCCCTGAGCAATCGGCTCGCCGTGGTCGAGCACGACCACGCGATCTGACAGGTCACGCACGACACCCATGTCGTGTTCGATCATCACGATGGTGAAGCCCCACTCGCTGCGAAGTCGACCGATGAGTGCGGTGAGCTCGTCGGATTCCTTGGGGTTCATGCCGGCGACCGGTTCGTCGAGCAGCATCAGGCGAGGCCGGGTGGCCATGGCCCGTGCGATCTCGAGTCGGCGGCGGTTGGCGTATGACAACACCGACGCCGGCTGCTCCAGGCGGTAGCCCGTGAGCCGTGAGCCGAAGAAGCTGAGGACGTCGATCCCGTGCTCGCGGATCGAGGCTTCCTCTTCCTTGAAGGCTTTCGTCTGGAAGAGGGCACCAACCATGCCCTGTTTGGTTCGGCAGTGCTGAGCGACCATGACGTTCTCGAGGATCGTCATGTTCCCGAACAGTCGAACGTTCTGGAACGTGCGGGTGATGCCGAGAGCCGTGACCTGGTTCGGGTCGAGCCCGACGATCGATTCACCCTCGTAGCGGATATCACCGGCAGAGGGCTGCACCATGCCGCTGATCAAGTTGAAGAACGTGGTCTTGCCTGCGCCGTTCGGGCCGATGACCGAGACGATCTCGCCTTCGTCGACGTGGAAGTCCAGGTTCTTCAGGGCGTCGAGGCCGCCGAATGTGACACTCAGGGCCTCGATCTCGAGGAGACGCTCGGTCATGCTGGGGCCACCGTTCCGGTCGTTCCTGTGTCAGGGGTTGGCGTATCGCCAAGATCGTCATCATCATCGGGGTGCGCATCGTCGACCGCCCCCTTGAGCCACGCATCCTGGAGAAACTCGTTCTGGTGCAGTTCACGAGTGCGCCTGGCGTTCGGGATGAGACCTTCGGGACGCTTCAGCATCATCACCACGAGCAGGGCCCCGTAGATCAGCAGCTTGTAGTTGGAGAACTCCTGGAGCAGACCTGGCTGCTTCGGCCCGCCGAGCACACCGATGAGCACCACGGCGCCGGCGATGACACCGACGATGTTGCCCATGCCGCCGACGATCACGACCACGAGAATGATGATCGAGACGAGAATGAGGAAGCTGGAAGGGAAGATCGAGCCGACCTTGGCAGAGAAGATCGCACCGGCGAAGGACGCGAGCACCGCACCGACCACGAAGGCCATCAGCTTCACGTTGACGGTGTTTATGCCCATCGCCTCGGCCACGCTTTCGTCTTCACGAATCGCCATCCATGCCCGGCCGAGACGGCTGCGCTCCAACCGCCACGAGGCGTAGACCGCAATCAGGCAGAAGACCAGTACGAGGTAGAAGACCGACCGGGGATCGGTGCCCTTCACCTCGACAGGGCCGAAGTCGGCGGCCGGGATGTTGGTGATGCCCTGGGCACCGCCAAAGATTCCGGACAGCCACTCCGAGAGCAACAGCAGGCGGATGATCTCACCGAATCCGAGTGTGACGATGGCGAGATAGTCGCCGCGCATCCGGATCACAGGAGCACCAATCATGAGACCGGCGAGTGCCGCCATGGCGATTGTCACGACAAGTGCCACGATCCAGGGATACTCCGGGGCCCAGCCAGGAGAGTTGGGCGAGGTGAGGACTGCGGTCGTATACCCACCAACGGCGAAGAAGGCCACGTAGCCGAGGTCGAGAATGCCGGCCAGGCCGACCACGATGTTCAGGCCCAGGGCCAACAGCAGGAAGATGCCGACGTTGGCCAGCAGTTCTTGGGTGATCTTTCCGGCGAACCAGGTGAACACCACCAACGCCGCCAGGCCGACGATGAACAGCGTGATGTTGGTCTGCCTGCGGGCGGAGCCCTCGAGGGCGTCGATTCGACCACGAACTTCCTTCACTCGACCCTTGCCGGCCACGGCCACGGCTGCTGTGACGAGTGAGAGAACGATGGTGGACACCACCGTGAGGCCGCCACGGGATGCGTAGATGAAGTCGGTGAGGGAGTCGAGCCCGATCTCTCCGAAGAAGTCATCGACGACCGGCTGGAACACGGCGAACATCAGGACGGTCGAGATCACGATCAGGACCACGCGGCGGAACGCTTTCGGCATCAGATGGAAGGCGGCGCCGAATGCGCCGAGCACCAGTCCGATGGCAAGCCACGAGAACACCCCGAAACCGTTGCCGTGATCGAAGTTGATCTGGGCCTGGAGCTGCGGGCTCCAGTTGACCAACGGGTCACGCAGATTGAAATTCTCGATCAGCAGCACGAGCAACGACAGGCCGGCACCGGTGATGAGGCCGGCAATGGCGCCGGTGGCGAGCTCGTTCACGCCCTTGGCCGAGGCGACCATGCCCTCGAGCAACGTTTCGTCTGCGACCAGGTACCCGATGAGGATTGGCACCCACAGAATGGCGAGATAGCCGAGGCTGAGGCGGCCTTCGATGATGGCGCGCGGGTCGAGCCCGACGAGCATGCCAGACAGAGCGATGAAGATCATGCCGATCGCGCCGTACAGACCGTAGGTGACGGCCTCCCGGAGATCGAGGTCCCCAGAGGCCGCAGGAGGCGGCGTGGTCGTTTCTGGAACAGTTGCCGCTGTCATGCCCGGTCCTCCCCGGAGAGCTTCTCACCGAACAGGCCGGTGGGTTTGATCAGCAACACCAGAATCAAGGCAAGGAAGGCCACTGCGTCGCGGAGCTGCGATGCCCCCGGCACGCCGAGCGGCTCGAGGATCATGAGTGGACCGACCGCTTCGACGGTTCCGATCGACAGGCCGCCGGCCATGGCCCCACCGAGGTTGCCGATGCCACCGACGACCGCAGCCGTGAAGGCTTTGATGCCGGGGAGGAAGCCGGTGGTGGCCACCACGCTGCGGAACAACAGACCCCACAGGATGCCGGCCACACCGGCCATGGCGCCACCGACAGCGAAGGTGGTGACGATGGTCCGGTTGACGTTGATGCCCATCAACTCGGCGATCTCTTTGTCCTCGGCCACGGCTCGCATGGCCTTGCCGGTCTTGGTCCGCTCGACGAAAAACCAGAGGCCCGCCATCGAAACAGCGGCAACCGCCAGGACAAGGATCTTCGTGCCCTCGATCTCGAACGTGAGGAACGTGCGCTTCTGCGACAGCCACTCTGGCAGCTGTGGGTAGCTCTTGACGCCGGGGCCGAAGAGCACGATCACGGCATTCTGGATGAAGAACGAGACACCGATCGAGGTGATCAGCGGGATGAGGCGAGGCGATTCACGAAGCGGTCGGTATGCGACCCGCTCCATGATCACGGCCGTTGCGGTGGAGACGATGACCGAGACCATCACGACGAGGAAGAGCGAGAGAATGAAGTTGGCCTCCCAGGCGCCAGCGTCGAAGAGCTTGTTCGAAGTGATGAAACCGGAGAACGCCCCGAGCATGAACACCTCACCGTGGGCGAAGTTGATGAAGCCGAGCACGCCGTAGACCATCGAGTAGCCGAGGGCGATCAGTCCGTACATGGCCCCCTGCGAGACACCCGTCACGACCAGGCCCTTCAGCTGGGCAGCCGTCAGGCCGGTGGCGTCAGGGTTCGCCCATCGGGCGAATGGGTTGTCGGAATCGATCTGCTGAGCGATGAAGGCCAGGAGACCGACGGCGATCACGCTGAGCAGGCCGACCCGGAGAAGGGTGAGGAACCGGTCGACGTTGGTCTTGCCCCGTCCTGTCTTTTTTCGGACAGCAGTGGTCATGCATCTCTCCTCGAGCGTGTGGCATCTGCCACGCGGGCGAGACAGATCATTGCAGATACAGAACGGCCCTGCCCGGTGAGGGGCAGGGCCGTCAGATTTACTTCACACAGTTGCACAGACGATCAGCACATCGACGATGCGATCTGCTGGTCGAGCCAACCGTCGATCAAGGAGCGAACTCGAAGACGACGTTGGCCTTGGAGGCCTCGACGTCGGAAGAGGAGAGCGCCTCGATGATGGTGATCTTCTGCGAACCGCAATCGCCAAAGGCGTCGCAGTTGATGGTGCCGATGATGCCCGAGTAGCCGGTGACGGCGTTCATTGCGTCGCGGACACCCTGACGATCGATCACCATGTTGCCGTCGCCATCAACCGTGCTGGCTGTCTTGATGGCGTCGAGCAGCAGCGTCGTGGCGTCGTAGGCGTGGCCCCAGAAGGCAGCCGAGGGTGCTTCGCCGTAGGTGGTGTTGTAGGCGTCGAGCACGTCGTTGGCCGACTTGCCCGTGCTCTGGTTGGTGTTCTCACCGAAGCGAGTGTCCGGACCCGACATGTACACGCCTTCGGACTCAGGGGTCGAGAGGAAGTTGTCGACCAAGAGGCCGTCAGCGCCGAGCAGCACGGTGTCTTCGAGACCCGAGACGCCGGGCGCCTGATCAGCGATGAAGTTTCCAGCCGGTGGGAAGATGGGGAAGAAGAGGGCCTGCGGGGTCGCGGCTGCGACCTCGGTGAGGACCGGCACCATGTCGGTGTCTTCCTTGTTCACGCCGGTGAAACCGGTGATTTCGCCGCCGAGGGCGGTGAAGGCATCAGCGAACGCCTGGGCAAGACCCTGGGTGTACGGATCGCCATCGTGAATGGCGGCTGCGGTGGTGAGACCGAGATCCTCGAACACGAACGTGGCCATGGCCGCGCCCTGGAACAGGTCGTTGTGAGCGGTGCGGTAGTAGCCGACGCTGTAGTTCTCACCAGCGGTGCCCTGGAGATCGGACGACAGTGCCGGCGAGGTGTTCGACGGCGAGATCATGACCATTCCGGCCTCGGAGATGAGCGGAGCAGCAGCAGTGGCTGCGCCCGAGCACGTGGTACCGATGACACCGACGACCTGATCGTCAGCGACGATGGACTGGGCTGCTGCCTGGCCACCGTCTGCAGAGCAGAGGTCATCGAGGCCGGTGCCGATCGAGACATCGAAGCCCTCGATCTGGCCGTAGTCGGCAACGGCGAGCTCAGCGGCACGCTGGTTCGGAATGCCGAGGAAGGCGGCATCGCCCGTGATTGCGTTCAGTGAACGAATCTGGATGGCATCACCGGCAGCAACGACGACGGTGCCGAGGGCACCCTCTTCCATGGGCTCTTCTTCTTCCATGGCTTCGGTGGTGTCGGAGCCTTCTTCTTCTTCTTCCATGGCTTCGGTGGTGTCCGTGCCCTCGTCGGTGCCGGCGTCCGTTTCGGCGTCGTCACTACCGCAAGCGGCGGCGACGAGCATGAAAGCGAACAGCAGCGCAAGGAGCGACCGCATTCTCTTCGAAATCAACATACACATTCCCCTTTTGTCAGGCCGCAAGAAGCAACCAGAGCGCGCCCAGAAGGATCCTGGGAGCAGCGCGAGAGGTTAGCGGACCTTTTTCCGGCACGCGGTCGCGGGGGTGATCTTGTTCATGCCGCTGTTGCGCATCCGAAATATGACCTGATTCGTCGGACTTGGGGCTCGAATGGGCTGCAGGAGAGGCTGTCTGGCACGCTGAGACCATGTCGAACAGGCCAAGCGACCCTGAGATCGTTTTCCTTTCGCTCGACAACAAGGCGTCAGATGCGGCCTCCCAACACGAGGTGGTGGCCAGACGGCGCCCCGTCGCCGGCCTCGCGATCTCGGGCCTTGCGGTGCTTGGTCTCGCCTGGGTCGTGATCACCGACGGCACAGCCGAGCCGGAGTCAGCCTCCGCGCCGACGGCCGATCAGCCGCAGCCGACCGCTGACCCGCTGATCCCAGAACCCGGGCCCGCGGTTTCCATGGTCCCGGTACTCGAGCCGCGGGTCGAAGGACGCTTGCAGGACGGGACCGATTTCGAGGTGTGGGAACCCAACCCGGGCGTGTTGTGTGTCGTCTTTGCCGACGCCGAACCCGCGCTGTCTGAAGATCAGAGCATCTGCCACCTCGAGCTCATGGCTGGATCTGGTGCCGCCGTCATCGACGGAAAGTTGGTCTTCGGATACCTCCGACCGGGTGCCGCCTCGGCATCCTTGCGTTACCGCACGGGGGTCACTGGCAACGACGGCATCCGAGTCGAACCGACAGCGCAGTTCTTCGCCCTCCCGATCCGGGCCGACGACCCATATCGACTCCAGTACCGATCCCTCGACTTCGAGATCATCGAGGAGACACCTCAGCGGCGGGCCCTCCCAGACCGCCGCCGACGCGACACGCGACGGAGTACCCGCAGCGATCGCCGAACTCCCCTTCAACCGTCGCGTGCAGGTCGTCGACGAGTGGAGCTACTCCTCGAACGGACCATTCGCGTGGTCACGACCGAGTGGCAGCGACATCGATCCCGACATCGATCCCGGCTACGCCGAACTCCTCCTGCTCGACGGCACCGGTACCGAAATCCTCCGCGCAGTACCGCTCCCGAACGTCGCCCTGCGGGCCCGCGTGTCGACAGAGGAAGCCCTCTACGTCATCGGCGATCAGGTGGAGTTCCACGCCGAGACGGCTGTCGACCGAGGTGAGATTCGGTTCCCGGTGGTGGTGATGCGGCTCGACCATCGAACCGGCGAGGTCCTCGTGAGGGTGTTCCCGCAAGCAACGGTCAGCTCCGAGCCAGCGATCCATGCCACGACAGACCGAGCCGGCTGGGAACAGGGACCAGACGGTGTGGAGGTCTCATCCGAAATGATTGCCGCCGCCAACGGCCGGCTGCTGGTGCAGCCATACGGTGCCGGAGGTCCGCTCGTCGCCTTGGCGCAGGACTCGTTGCTTCCAGTCGATCAGGACTGAACCGTTCGACCGCCGGCAAACAGCCGAAGCGATCAGCCGGCAGCGGCCGGAGCTGCCTGGGCTGCCTGGGCTGCCTTCTCGGCGGCCGCGGCCACGTCGGCCTGCGCTTCCAAGAAGCGCTCGGCGTCGATGGAGGCCATACAGCCAGATCCCGCCGAGGTGATGGCCTGTCGGTAGTAGTCGTCCTGCACATCGCCGCTCGCGAAGACTCCTTCGACGTTCGTGAGCGTGGTGCCGGGCTGGCAGATGAGGTAGCCGTTGTCCTTCATGTCGAGCTGACCCTTGAAGAGATCGGTGTTCGGTCGGTGCCCGATGGCCACGAACAATCCGCTCACCACCATCTCGGACTCCTCGCCGGTGACGGTGTTGACCAACGAGATCTTCTCGAGGGTCTGATCGCCATGGGCCTCGGTGACCGTGTGGTTCCAGAGGAACTCGATTTTCGGATTGGCGAACGCACGATCCTGCATGATCTGCGATGCCCGCAGTTCGTCGCGACGGTGGATGATGGTGACCTTCGAGGCGAACTTGGTGAGGAAGCTGGCCTCCTCGAGCGCCGAATCGCCACCGCCGATCACGGCGATCTCCTGATCGCGGAAGAAGAAACCGTCACAAGTGGCGCACGTGCTGACGCCATGACCGATGAGTCTGGTCTCGCCGGGAACGTTCAGCATGAGCGACTGCGCTCCAGTGGACACGATGACCGAGTCGGCGGTGTAGGTCGGCTCGGCAGCATCGGGGTCGCCAACCCACAACTTGAACGGCCGTTCACCGAAATCGACCTTCGACACCTTGGCGGTGATGATCTCGGAACCGAAGCGGGCCGCCTGGGCTCGCATGTTCATCATCAGCTCTGGACCCATGATCCCGTCTGGGAAACCAGGGAAGTTCTCGACGTCGGTGGTGAGCATCAGCTGACCGCCCGGCTGGTCGCTCGTGGAGCTCGGCTCGCCTTCGATCACCAGCGGGTGGAGGCTTGCTCGCGCCGCGTACACCGCCGCAGTCAGACCGGCCGGGCCGGAACCGATGATGATGACTTCGCGATGGTTGCTTTCAGACATGTTCACTCCGGACTCACGGTGGCGGCGACCGTTCATCGGCCCCGCTCGAAGGTACCAACAGTCGAACCCCGGTCACGCCGTCGGTGTTCCCGGTCTGGGCCGCTCAACGACAGACGGCCTCGATGAAGGCTTGGGGCGTTGTCTCGTGCGCCAGCTCCGCTGGCCGCTCGACCACCGACACCACCTCGAACCCGCCGGCGGTGAGCGATGAGGCGACATCGGCCGGTCGGTGCCGCTGGAGCTCGAGGGTGACATCGGTGCCGTACGCCCGTTCGCGACGGATCGGATCGTTGGCTCCGGCCTGGAATGCGACGAACAGCTTCCCTCCCGGGGCCAGAACACGTCGGGTCTCCGCTCATGCCGCAGGAAGCTCATCAAGCGGCGTGTGAATGACGGAGTACCAACAGATCACGGTGTCTGCGACTCCTGCGTGGAGCGGGATGTCGCTGAGTTGCCCGACATCGAACCGCAGATCAGGGTGTGCGGTCCGGGCGGCAGCCACCATCGCGGACGACACGTCGAAGCCACGCACATCGGCGCCGGATCGATCGGCCACGAAACGAGCGACCCGTCCCGGACCGCACCCGAGATCAACGACGATCCCACCATCGGCAGCCGCCCGATCGACGAAGTCGGCGAGCAGCGTGCGTTCGAGGTCGGCCTCGACGTCGGGGTTGATCTCGGTGCCGATGCGGTTCACATAGCTGTCGACCGTGGCGTCATACACGGCCCGAGCCGCGGCCACGTGATCGGCGGCTGGCTCGCCGTCGGCAGGCGAACCGTCGGCAGGTGTCCCCGGTCGATCAGCGGCCACGCTTCGGAACTGACTTCTTGTTCTTGGGGCGGGGTTTGCCCGACCGCTTGCCCTTCTCCGGGCCACCCTTGCCCTTGACCGAACCCTTGCCGGCGGACGCTTTGCCCCCAGAACGCTTGCCGGCCGGTGCCTTTCCCGCAGAACCTCGGCTCGAAGCGCTTCTCGGCGCCGGCTTCGCACTGCGGGCCTCAGAAGGTGCACGGCGGCGTTCGCTGTCGCCCTCGATAGCCCCATCGGAGTCAACGCCGTCACCTTCGGGACGAGCCGCTGAACGCAGACGTCCGACCGAACTCGTTCGCCTTTGGTCGCTGCGGCCCGGTCCAGCCGAGCTCGACCGCCACTCGGCACCGTCACCGACGCCGGGGGCCCCGGACAGCGCCGACCGCGCCGCCGGTTTCCTGGGTTTCGCGTCCGGCTTTCCCGTCGGTCCAGGCCTCGAGGACGGCCGGCTGGTGCCGGACGGCGTCTTTGCCGGTTTCTGGACCGAGCCGTCCTTCTTCGAACGCAGCTCGATCTTCACGTGATCGGCCCGGTTGCTCACCGGGGGTGCCGGTTCGAGCTCGTGGTCAGGAAGGCCGACGTCCTTCATCATCTTCTTGACCGCGCGTTCCTGATCGCGATTGACGAACGACACGACCACGCCCTGCTCGCCGGCGCGGGCGGTGCGCCCGGAACGGTGGACGTAGTCCTTGTGTTCAGCGGGCGGGTCGAAGTGAATGACGCACTGCACGCCGTCGACGTGAATGCCTCGGGCGGCGACATCGGTGGCGACGAGCGCCTGCACCTTGCCGCTGGTGAAGGCGTAGAGCGCCGTGTCCCGCTGACTCTGCGAGCGCCCTCCATGAATCCATCCGGCACGGATCCCTGCTTCCTTCAGCTGACGAGCCACTCGATCGACGCCGTGGCGAGTCCGGCAGAACACAACGGTTGGACCGATGTCGTCGATGAGGTCGGCCGCCACCGCCAGCTTCTGCTGCGCCGAGGTGGTGAAGAAACGATGCGTCACGACCGAGAGGTCTGGCTCGACCTCGCCCACCTGATGGGTGACGGGATCGGTCTGGTAGTCGTCGATCAGCACCTGCACGTCGTGGTCGAGGGTGGCGGAGAACAACATGGTCTGGCGTTTGCTCGAGGTGAAGTCGAGGATTTCGCGCACCTGCGGCAAGAACCCCATGTCGGCCATGCGATCCGCTTCGTCCACGACAACGTGATCAACGTCGGCGAGCTGCAGCTCCCCCTGCTCCAGCAGATCGATCAGCCGGCCCGGGCAGGCCACGATCAGATCAGCGCCGTTGCGTAGACCATTGATCTGATCGCGGAATCCGACGCCGCCATAGATCGACAGAATGTGCCGGTTGCGGACCTGGGCCAGCGGAGCCAACTCCCGGCGGATCTGTTCGGCGAGCTCGCGAGTCGGCGACAGGATCAGCCCTCGTGGCCGGCGAGGGGCCGCCGACTCGATACCGACGATCATCGGGATCCCGAATGCGAGGGTCTTGCCCGAACCGGTCGGCGCGCGACCGAGGACGTCACGGCCGGCAAGGGCATCGGGGATGGTGGCGATCTGAATGTCGAACGGATCGACGATGCCGTTGCGTTCGAGTCGTTCGATGAGATCTGCGGGCACGCCGAGATCGGCGAAGCTGGAGGTCATGTGATTCCTTGGTGTCGGCCCAGGCCCCCGAAATGGGCACGAGCAATCCGACCAGGCTAGGACCGAACGTTCATGCTTTGCCGTGGAGCCGCATCGGCGGCACCTTCGTCGGAGGGTTGCGCCGCGGCGGCAACGACGTCAGCAGCGTGGCCGTCTCGGCGGCAATTGCGGCGACGGCTGCTTCGAAAACGTCGCTGGTCGCATCCGTCGGATGGCGGATGCCGCTGACCTTCCGCACGTATTGACGGGCAGATGCCTCGATCTCCTCCGCCGTCGCCGGCGGTTCGAGGCCTCGCAGTATCGTGATGTTTCGGCACATGAACCGGAGTCTCCCACGGCACACACGGCAGCGGAAGGCGGACCAGGCACGACCGCGGCCCTCGACGAGCAGCTGCCTCAGTCGACAGCGGGCGGGTCATCCAGCCAGACCCACCCGTCACGATGCATCTCGAGTCGGTTTCGCCCGCCATGACCCGAACCGTCATAGACCTCGTCACCGGCCCAGGCCAATGTCAGCGGATCCTTGTTGATCGGACGGGTGTGGAAGCTCCGCGGCGAACGCGCTGCTGCCCACTCGATCGCCGAGGTCGTCGTGTCGTGCCGCCCGAGCTCGGTCAAGGTGATCCAGGTCGGCGGCACGATCTCGATGTCGCCGTTGGCGTGCCGATCGAGGGCGGCGGCCGGCGTGCTCCACGCGTGTTCGGTGATCTCTCCGTCATCGATCACGACGACTCCCTCGGGTGCCCGCACGGCGAAGAACCACGTGGAGAATCGACGGATCGGGCCTTTCTGGTTCATCGCTGCCGCTGCCGGCGGCTGCCAATGCGACCACGGCACCATGGCGTCGGCCGGCACCTGGAGGCCGGCCTCCTCCACCGTCTCCCGAGCCGCTGCTCGTCTGGCCGAACCCATCTCGTCGGTCGGGTCCATCTCGTGCTCGTCCACGCGACCGCCGGGAAACACCCACATGCCACCGAACGCGATCTTCGAGTTGCGTCGGACGGTCAGCACTTCGAGGCCGGCCTCGGCGTCTCGAAGCAAGAGGACAGTTGCCGCGGCAACGAGGGGGATCTCGTTCGTTCCGGTCATGTTTGAACCCTACGCGCGGGCACCCTGCCCGCGTCCATTCCGCCCCACTCCCCGATCGGCCCGGCGGGTGCGCCTACCGTGCGGTTCGTGAACGATGACGATGCCGCTCCGGGGGGCGACGCGCCGGGCGACGCCCCGGCTGGATCGGCAGCGATCACCGCTGTGATCGGGGTCGCGATCGGTCTTGTGATCGCTGCCGGCGTGATGTGGTTCACCACTCGAGACAACGCCGCGCCGCCGGCGTCGACAGGTGGCATCGAGTCCGGAGCAGGGTCCACCGAGCCAACGTCCACGACGGTGGCCGCGTTCAATCCTGTCGACCTCGTGGTCGCGTACGGACGAAGCCGAACCGAGGATCACGCGCTCGAAGGCGAGATCGTCCGACCGGGCCAGGAGCCACTTCGAGTCCGGCGGGCCTTGATGGGTGATCGGGCTCTCGACGAGGTGGGATCCAGCGCCGGGGTCACAGAAGCGGGCGAAACTCGCCAGTGCGAGCTCCTCGACGGCCAGTGGCTGTGCACCCCTCCGCTCCCCGCAGTCGAGAGTGAGGTCGACGTGCAGGGTTTCGCCACGCTGCTCCTCACCGAAGCACCGCCGTATTCGATCTTCGCCGTCAGCTCGACGCCGCCGCCGGAACTCAGCTCCATCACCGAGTTCGGCCCGGTGACCTGTTGGAGCATGGTGTCGGAAGGACGACGGGATCGCAGCCGGTTCGGAGCCGAGACCACGTTGTGCTTCCACGACGAGCTGGGCGCGCTGATCGGCCGGATCACAGAGACGAGCGCCGGAGACGATCGGTTCATCACGACAGAGCTGAGCGCCGACGTCGACATCAGCGACGTGGAGCCGTCCCGCTGAACGGAACCGTGCCGCTGAGCCGAACCCAGTGAGGCGAGCGGGAGCCATTCACCGCCGACAACCGAAGTTGTAGGAGGTGATGCGTGTGGAGGAAATGCGACCCCCGCTCATGCCCCATTGGAACCGGTGTGGGCGATGACCACCGGTGTACCTCTAGTATCGGTCGGCAGCCGGCCCGACTTGAGCGACCGATCTGCCCTTTCTTCTGCCCCAGGACGCTGGCCACACGATGTTTCCCGTCGACGATCTCCTCCCACTGTTGACGCTCGCCCTCGGGGCCGCGCTTGCGTTGGGTACCGGCCTCGCCCTCGCCCGGCCACGAACCGACGCCCCCGACGACGAGCTGGCACGTCCACCGCTCGGTCGCAGCCTCGTCCAGATCGGCATCGGTACGGTCGCATCACTCTGGGCCCTGGCCACACTGCTCTCCTGAGGCGCGTTGATTCGTGCGGTGTTTGGGGAGTTTCACCTCTCAAGACTGACCGCCGTTCCGCCGATCATCTTGGGGAGAGGGCACCCTCGAGGAGTTGATCCATGAGCACCACGCTGACCACAACCACCACCGAGATTCGTCGCTCGACTCGCACCGACCGTCAGTCGGCGCGGCGCACGACGTCGACACGGCCCAAGACCGCCGCCCACGGCGAGCCGAATGAGCTGCTCGCCAAGCGACCGGCCTCCGAGCTCACCCGCCTCATCTTCTGCGTTCTGCTCGGTATCGCAGCCTGCATCGCCCTCGTCGGCGTTGTCGACCAGGCTTCCAGCACGTCGCCCGATGCTCCGGCGCCCACTGTCATCGTCGAGTTCGACTGACCGACGTCGGTCAGAACTCGCCCGGTGCAGCACCTGGAGGCGGCGTCCGCCGACTCATGTTCTCGTAGCGGGTGAAGTGGCCGAGGAACGCCAGCTTCACCGTTGCCGTCGGGCCATTGCGGTGCTTGGCGACGATCACTTCGGCGATCCCCTTCGCCTCGGACTCGGGGTTGTAGATCTCGTCGCGATACAGGAACATCACGACGTCGGCGTCCTGCTCCAACGCTCCGGACTCTCGAAGATCGGAGAGCATCGGCCGCTTGTCCTGGCGCTGCTCCAAGCCGCGGTTGAGCTGGGCAAGCGCCACCACAGGACATTCGAGCTCGCGAGCAAGGATCTTGAGATTTCGAGAGATCTCCGCGACCTCCACCTGCCGTGACTCGGCATTGCTGCGGCCAGTCATGAGCTGGATGTAGTCGACCACCACCATCGCCAGGTCGCCGGTGCGGCTCTTGAGACGGCGAGACTTCGCACGAATCTCCATGACGGTGGTGTGGGGATTGTCATCGATGTAGATCGGCGCTTCGGCCAGGCGTCCGACCGAATGGGTGATGCGGTTCCAGTCGCTTTCCTCGAGGCGCCCCGTCTTCATGCGGCTGGCGTCGACCCTGGCATCGGCAGACAAGATGCGCTGCGAGAGCTCGAGCTGGCTCATCTCGAGTGAGAAGATCAGCACCGGACGATTCGACTGCATCGCCGCGTTCGAGGCCATGCCGAGCGCAAACGCCGTCTTGCCCATCGCCGGTCGAGCGCCGATGACGTAGAACGCATTCGGCTGCAGACCGGCGGTGAGATCGTCGAGATCGGTGTAACCGGTGAGCGTTCCCGTGATGGTGTCGCCCTGTTCGTAGAGCAGCTCGAGGCGATCGAGGTTGGCAGAGAGCAGATCTTTGATCTCAGCGGTGGTGTTGGCGACCCGGCGTTGGGCGACGTCGAACATGCGGGCTTCCGCATCGTCCACCGCCTTCACGACGTCCTCCGGCTTCCCGTAGGCCATCTCGGCGATCTCGTTGCTGACCGAGATCAATCGGCGGAGCAGTGCGTGCTCCTCCACGATGCGGGCGTAATGCGCCGCGTTGCCGATCGCGGGCGTCTCGGCCTGAAGGTCGATGAGGACGCTCGGCCCGCCGATGGCATCGAGGAGGTTGGCCCGTGACAGCTCCTCGCCGACCGTGATGGCATCGACCGGCTCGCCGGCGCCGTACAGGCTCATCACTGCGTCGAAGACATGGCCGTGTGCGGGGCGGTAGAAGTGCTCCACCTCGAGTACCTCGACCACGTCGGCGATGGCCTCGCGGCTCAGCAGCATGGCGCCGAGGACGGCTTCCTCCGCCCGCAGGTTGTGCGGCGGTATCCGGGCGATGCGTTGAGGGCTCGAACCGGACGGGCGCGGGGGGTTGAAGCCACCACCGTTGCTCTCTCCGGGGAAGGCCGAGGTCATGGCAGGATGCGGGGCATCGTCGACGGGTGGTGGGGCCGGGATCTGCGGCTCGGGCGGCAACGGTTCGGTCGACTCGGCCTGCCCGGAGTCGACTGGCACCGGCTCGACTGGCACCGGCTCGACCGGCACTGACTCGACTGGCACAGATTCAGCCAGCACAGCCTCGTCACCTGGCGACGCCTCGGGCGCGGCCGGTTCCTCACCCGGTTCGTCTGATGGAAGCTCGTCGCTCACGGGTGGCTCGCCTTCGATGGGGTCGGGACCGGACACAGTCAACCAGTGTGACTGCTGTGGCCTGTGGACGACTAGGGCCGACATCCTGTGGATGTCGGCCCCGAATCTGTGGACGACGCCACGGAAGATGTGGACAGCGCACCGTGCGCCGCCCGAATGTCACCGCCTGAATCAGGCGGCAGTCACCTCGACAGTGACGGGGAACTGCACTTCGTCGTGGGGTTGCACGGTGACCGAGTGCGCTCCCACCGTCTTGATACCTTCGCCGAGATCAACCATCTTGCGATCGAGTTCGACGTTGGTCTGTTCCTTGATTGCCTCGACGACGTCGTGGACGCTCACCGAACCGAAGAGATTGCCTTCACCGCTGGCCCGAGCCGAGATGGTGATGGTGGCGGTGACCAGCGACGTTGCCAGTGCTTCCGCCGCCTCGCGGTCAGCAGCGTTGCGCTGCTGCCATGCCTTGCGCATGGAGACCGCTTGGGCCTCGGCTCCCGTGGTGGCCCTCTGGGCCACGCCGGTGGGGATCAGGAAGTTGCGAGCGTACCCGTCGGAAACATCGACGATGTCGCCTCGGTTGCCCAGCTGAGCAACGGCCTTGTGAAGAACGACCTTCATCAGTCCTCGCCTCCTGCGGTTGCATCGACGGTTTCCTCGACCTGATTCACTGCTTCGGCCGGTGCCTCGTCGACGGTCTCGTTCTCGTCGCGACGAGGGCCGCGATCTCCACGATCACCGCGATCTCCACGATCACCACGGTCGTTGCGGTCACCACGGCCTCGACGCTGGGTCGTGACCTGGCTGGCGTACGGCAGGAGTCCCATCTCTCGGGCGTTCTTGATGGCCCGAGCGATCTCGCGCTGCTGCTGGCTGTCGTTCCCCGACACCCGGCGACCGCGGATCTTGGCCCGATCGGACATGAACCGGCGAAGCAGGTCGACGTCCTTGTAATCGATGTAGTCGATGCTGTCGCTGTTGAGCGGACTGATCTTCTTCTTGGTGCGACGACCGTTGTCCTTCGGCTTGTCGCGTCGAGTGTTGCTTCGTGCTTTTGCCACTAGAAGGGCTCCTCTTCAGGTGAATAGGCGGGCGGTTGCTGCTGCCCGCCGCCGGAGGCGCCGAACGAACGGCCGGCCTGCGGATTGTTCTGATTGCTCTGATTGCTCTGGTTACTCTGTCCGCCGCCGCCGCCGCCGCCGCCGCTACCGCCGCCGTCGCCGCGCTCGTTGCGTTGCGCCGTGGCGGTTGCCCACTTGAGGCTGATGGCCACGTCGTCGGCCACGATCTCGACCTTGGACCGCTTGTCACCGTTGTCGGATTCCCAGCTGCGCTGATCGAGACGCCCTGCCACCGTGACCCGGGTACCCCGGCCAACGGATTCGGCGACGTTCTCGGCCAACTGGCCCCAACAGGTGACGTCGATCCACGAGGTGGATTCATCCCACTCGTTGGTCTGGCGATTCATCCACCGACGGCTGACGGCTACGCCGAAATTGGCGACCGCTTGGCCAGAAGGTGTGAATCGGAGTTCAGGTTCACGGCCGGCGTTGCCGGTGATCGTGACGTTGTTGTCTTGTGCCATGAGGATCCCCCTGATCAGGCAGTGGCGGCCGCAAGCCCACGCTTGTGAGCTTCCTTCAGCGGCAGCCGCATGAACTTGTGACGGACCACATTGTCCGCGAGGCGGAGGGTGCGGTCGACTTCTTCGAGGATGGTCGGAGCAAGTAGCTCGACGATGACGTAAAAACCATCAGTCTTGTGATTGATCTCGTAAGCAAAGCGACGAAGGCCCCACTTGTCGACCTTCTCGATGGTTGCCCCGGCTTCGGTTGCCTGCTCGGTGAGCCGGTTGACCGCTTGCTGGACGTCTGACTCGTCGGTGTCAGACGTGAAGATGAGCATGAGTTCATACGCACGCATGGGCGTGATGTACCTCCCTGTGGATCCGGAAAAAATCTCCGGAGCTCCCGACGGTCGGAAGCAGGGTCTGCCCTGGACGAACCAGGTATGACCCGGCAAGGCTACCGGCGAGATGTTGAGTGCAGACCATCTTCCTCGCGGGGTGTGACACCGTGAACGCTTCGGCCTCTGGCGTTCCCCCGGACGCGGAACTGCCGACCTCACGGCCGGCAGTTCCTCGATGACGTCTGCGCTCCGGTGTGTCAGCCGGCCGGGGCGTACTCGAAGGCCGCTGCCGCATCCGAGGTGATGTCTGGAGCAATCACACCCAATGCGAACGGCTTCTCGAGATCGACCGCAAAGATCGACGAGATCCGCGGTGGGTCCCGGTCTTCGGGAGCTCCGAAGACATAGGCCGGCCCGAGGTCGCCGAAGTTCAACTCGTCCAGCCCGTTCATGGCGGTGATGATGCCTTCACGGCTGAGGTCGCCGTTGGCCACCGCTGCTTCCAACACCTGATGGCTGGCCCATGCCTGGATGTAGCCGAATGTGAAGTAGTAACTCGGAGTCTGGTCTGGCTTGTACTTGGCGACACGCTCGACCATGGCCGTCATGTCAGCGGAGTTGGGATCGCCCCACTCCTGGCCCGAGGAGACAATCCACACATAGGCCTGGAGGTAGTCGGCCAGAGGCGTTGCCGCCAAGGCGTCGATCCATGCCGGTGCCTGGGCGATCCAGCGAGGCGTGAAGCCGGACTGTGCCGCCGTTCCGAGCAGTCCGCCCAACTCGGTCGGCAGTGCGGTTGCCCACACCATGTCGCACTCGGCGTTGACGAGTTCGGTGATCTGGGCGGTGAAGGCCTGGTCGCCGGCCCCGTAGCGGGTGACGGCCGCGATCTCGAAGCCGAACTCGCCTGCAGCGAACTCCAGGCCCTCGAGCCCGGCCTCGCCGTAGAGGTCGTTCTGGATGACGGCACAGATCTTGTCGTCGACCGAACCCCCTCCATCACCGAGGTAGTACGACATCCCGTTGATGACGTCGACCTGGTAGGTCTCGATCACCGGCAGCAGGTTCTGTTCACGAACCCAGAATGCGTCCTGGCTGGCCGGCGAGGCAACGATGTTGTCCTCGGCCAACAGCGGCAGGGTCGCAAAGACCGAGGCCGTTCCCATGATCTGGGAGAACATGACCACGTCATCTTTGATCTTGCCGTACTTCTGGATCGTCGAAGCCGTGTCATAGAGGTGATCCTCCAAGACGATCTCGACTGGGTACTGCCCAGCGACTCCTCCGAGCTCGGCATTGAGATAGTCGAAGTAGACCTGCTGGCCTGCTGCGAGCTGGGTGCCGATCACGGCCGCGGGGCCGCTCAGCGCCGACAGGACACCGACGTTGATCGTCGTGCCGTCGAAGCCCGGTCCGGCAACGAGTTCGCCGCCGCCGTCGGTTGTTGCGGTGTCGTCACCTTCTTCGGTTGTTGCGGTGTCGTCACCGGCTTCGGTTGTTGCGGTGTCGTCTCCGCCGCTGTCGGCACTGTCATCGCTCCCACCGCACGCACCGGCGACGAGCGCCATTGCGAACAGCAGGGCGGCGAACCGCCTGAATCGACTTCGTGAATGGCTGGTCATGTCGTTTTCCTTTGCTCCCTTTTGGATGTGCTTCGCAGCGCTCGTCGAGCGCGGCGTCAATACGAGAACGGCCACGCTGCGAAATAGACGCGTATTCGCATCCACAGCGCGGCCAGGCCCCGCGGTTCGACCACGAGGAAGAGAATGATCAGGACGCCGAACAGCGCCTGGTTGAGGGCGAAGACGGTGATGCCCGATTCACCGGCTTGCGTGGCAACGCCAGGGATGCTGCCGCTCCACTCCTCGATGAGGAACGGAACCGTCGTGATGAACAGCGCTCCGAGGATCGGCCCGTAGACCGTGGCAACGCCGCCGATGACGATCATGGCCACGAACTCGATCGAGAGGAAGAGTCCGAACTCCTCCGGGTTCACGAACCGCTGGAATGATCCGTAGAGCGCACCGGCGAGACCGGCCAGCGAGCTCGACACCACGAACGCCATCACCTTCGTCTGGGCCAGTCGAACGCCGATCACCTCGGCAGCAGCGTCGCGGTCGCGCACCGCTTGGAATGCCCGGCCGAGCCGCGTGCGCATCAGGTTCTTGACCAGCAATGCCACGAGGGCCACCACGGCCCAGATCAGGTAGAAGTATCCGCCTTCACGGGACCAGGTCCGACCGGCGATGTCGAGCGCTGCGAAGTCGATGGGGCCGAGCGCCACCGGAGCCGACACGTTCGAGCCGTTGAGGCCACCAGTGACACTGTCCCAGTTCTCGAAGATGTGCTGGCCGATGAAGACCAGACCGAGGGTGATGATCGCCAGGTAGCTGCCCCGCAACCGAAGCGCGAACGGCCCGATGACCAATCCGACGAGTGCGCCGACGGCTGCAGATGCCACCAACCACACCGGCAGGGGCATCTCGAGCTCGCCCCCGACGTAGGCCGCTGTGTACGCCCCAGCGCCGAGAAAGAACCCGTGGCCCAGCGAGATCTGACCCGTGTAGCCGGTGAGGACATTGAGACCGATCGCACCGATCGCTGCGATCCCGGCGTAGTCCACGACCGACAACTGGAAGTCGGACAGCACCAGCGGAGCCAGGAAATAGACCGCGAGGCCGAACACGACCGCCGCCTTCCGCCAACCCGACTTCCACAGCGCGACACTGTCGAGATGGTCGAGTTGCATGCCCGAATTCGCCGAAGTCCGACGTTGAACGAGAGCTGTCACAGCCGTTCCACCTCCTTGGTGCCGAAGAGTCCGTATGGACGAACCATCAAGATCAGGATCATCACCACATAGGGAGTGACCGACTGGAAGTCCTGGCCGAGCCAACCCGCATACCTGGGCTGGTAGCCCGCAGTGAGGATCTGCGCCAGGCCGATGATGAAGCCGCCGAGGACGGCGCCGAGCGGCGAGTCGAGGCCGCCGAGGATCATGGCGGGGAAGGCGGCCAGAGCGATCAGGCCGATCGAGGGACGGAGAGCCGCCGGCCCGGAGGCGAGCGTGATGCCCGCCACTGCGGCAACCGCTCCAGAGATCACCCAAGCAGTGCCGACCACTCGGCGCACGGAGATGCCTCGCGCCATGGCCGCTTCCTCGTCGATGGCCACGGCCCGCATCGCCAGCCCGGTCCCGCTGTAGCGGAAGAACAAGAAGAAGAGGACCACCACCACGAAGGCCAGACCGATCGCCCACAAGTCGACCACCGCCATCACGACGTCGCCGACGACCACGGTGTCGATACCCCACGGGTCACCCAGGTTCTGGGCGTCCTGACCCCAGATCATCGTGATGACCTGGTCGATCACGAACAGCAGACCGATCGTGATCATGATGACGGAGAACACGGGCTGCCCTGACATGCGGCGGAGCAACAGACGTTCGATGACCAGGCCGACCGCCGCCGTCGCCACGATGCCCAGCGCCGCTGCCACCAAGAAGGGAAGGCCCCAGGTCTGATGGGCGTTGAAGGTGAAGTAGGCGCCGAGAGCGACAATCGAACCCTGGGCGAAGTTGATGACCCCGGTCGCTCGGTGGATGACGACGAAACCGAGCGCAACGAGGGCATAACGAGCACCGAGCGCCAAGCCGGCGAAAGAGAGTTGGAGGAAGTCGGTCACCGGTACATCTCCTCGATGAGATCGCTGAACTCGGTCGCGATCGCCCGCCGCTTCACCTTCTGGGTGGCGGTCAGCTCACCACCCTCGTGGTCGAGCTCTCTGGCCAGCAGGCGGAACGCCTTGATCTGTTCGACCCGAGCGAGATCACGGTTGGCGTGTTCGACGACCTCGCCGATCAGCTCCAGCACCTCGGGTTTCGACGAGAGGTCGGCGTACGTGGTGTACGGCAACCCCCGACGGGTGGCCCAATCGCCGATCGTGTCCAACTCGATGCCGACGAGTGCCACCAGATACTTCTGCTTGTCGCCGATCACGATTGCCTCACGGACGTACGGCGACACCTTCAACTGGTTCTCGATCTCGCTTGGCGAGATGTTCTTCCCGCCTGCAGTGATGATGAGGTCCTTGACCCGGTCGGTGATCGTGAGGAAACCGGCCGCATCGAGCACGCCGACGTCGCCTGTTCGTAACCAACCATCGGAGTCCACGGCCTCAGCCGTCGCCGCATCGTCCTTCAGGTAGCCGATGAAGTTGCACGCCGACCGGGTGAGGATCTCACCGGTTTCGTCGACCTTGATCTCGACGCCGGGCAGCGCCTTGCCGACCTTGCCGAGACGGACATCGTCTGCCGGTGTGTAGGTGGCGACCGCCGTGTTCTCGGTCTGGCCGTAACCCTCGCGAACTTGCACACCGATCGCCCAGAAGAACTCGAGGAGCTGCGGCGCGATCGGCGCCGCGCCCGAGAGTGCCACGCGTACTCGGCGAAGACCGAGCTTGTCCCGCAGGGACCGGAAGACCGTGAGCCACAGCAACCGCATCGTGATCCGGCTGAGCAGGCTCGTGCGGCCGTCCATCTGATCCCGAGCGTGGACCCGACCACGACGGAGAGCCATGTGATAGAGGCTGCGCTTCACCCCAGATGCGTCGTTCATGCGGATTTCGACCGTGGCCGCCATCTTCTCCCACACCCGTGGAACGCCGAGGAAGATGGTCGGCTGCACGTCGCGGAGGTCCTTGGCGAAGAACTGGCCGCCACGACCGAAGTTGACGACGTAGCCGACACGGAGGGCGTTGATGGCAGAGCTCAGCCGCTCGGCGATGTGGCAGAGCGGCAGATACGACAACACCTCGTCCCGGCTGCTCGACTCGAACGCCTCGTTGAAGATGTTGGCCGCAGCGACGAGGTTGCGGTGACTGAGCATCGCCCCCTTCGGTGGGCCCGTCGTCCCCGACGTGTAAACAATCAGGGCTGTGCCGTCCGGATCGAGAACCTCGACACCGTCGAACCAACGCGACTCGAGGCCGGTTCCCAACGCTTCGAGCTCCTGGAAGGTCATGATCTGCGGATCGTCCAGATGCTGCATGGTCGTGCGGGAATCGATCACGATGATGTGTCGCAGCAGCGGGAGGCGCTCCCGCACTTCGAGCACCTTGTCGAGCTGTTCCTCATCCTCGGCGATCAGTACCGATGCCTCGCTGTGGGCAAGGAGGTACTCCACTTCCGACGCAGGCGAGGTCGGATAGATCCCGACCGGAACGGCGCCGATGCCCTGGCCACCAATGTCAGCGAACAGCCACTCAGGCCGGTTCTCGCTGTGGATTGCGATCCGGTCGCCGACACCGACGCCGAGCTCGGCGAGCGCCATCCCGATGCGGGCCGCCCGGGTTGCGTACTCGCTCCACGTGTGGGCGACCCACACCCCGAGCTCGTGATGGCGGAGAGCGACGTCGTCGCCCATGTCCGCTGCCCTCGCCGCCAACATGGCGGGGAGCGACGACGGATCAGCTGACCGCGTCCGTGGTTCGGCAACGGCTGCGCTCATGATTGCGCCTTTCCGAGATAGACCTCGTGGACCTGCGGGTGGGCTTGGATCTCGCCCGGTGTCCCGATGGCGACCACCGAGCCGAAGTTGAGGACCATCACTCGATCGGCGAGGTCCATGACCAGATCCATCTGGTGCTCGACGAGGATCATGGTGATGCCCAGTTCCCGCCGGAGCTGCAGGATGTGGCGGGCGGTGTCCTCGGTCTCCTCTTGGTTCATTCCGGCGACCGGCTCGTCGAGCAACAGGACCCGTGGCTCCATGGCCACGGCGCGTCCCAACTCGATCCGCTTCTGCACGCCGTACGGGAGCGCCCCGACCGGCATCGATCCGAAATCGGCGAGGTCGAGTAGGTCGGCGATCTCGGCGCAGTGCTTTCGCTGCACCCGCTCCTCGTTGCGAGCCTTGCCCCACCAGAGCGGCCCCGAAACGGGACCGGCCTTCAGGAGGTGATGGCGGCCCAGCATCAGATTGTCGATGACCGACAGGTTCGTGAAGAGTGCCAGGTTCTGGAACGTCCGGGCGATGCCGAGCTCAGCCGTGTCGGCCGGTTTGAGATCGAGAAGGTTCACACCGGCGAGCTCGGCCGTGCCGGTCTGCGGCTTGTAGACCGCGTTCAGGCAGTTGAAGATCGAGGTCTTGCCGGCACCGTTCGGTCCGATGACGGCGAACAACTCACCCTCGTTCACCTGGTAGGTGACATCGGTGAGCGCGTGCACGCCTCCGAACGACAGCGAGATGTTGCGCACGTCGAGAAGCACATCGCTGGACGAGGCAGCGGCGGATGATGCAGTTGGGGTGGTCATCAGGAGCTCCAACTCCGGTGGGGTCGATAGCTCTTCACTTGATCGAGGCGCGTCCGGCCGCCCTCTCCCATGCCCAGGTAGTACTCCTGGATGTCCTTGTCGTCACGCAGTTCGGCGGCCGGGCCGGCCTTGGCGACCTTGCCGTTCTCCAAGATGTAGGCGTGATCGGCGATCGACAGCGCCATCTGTGCGTTCTGCTCGATCAACAACACGCCCGTTCCCTGGCGGTTGATGTCGGTGATGACGTCGCGGATCTGGTCGATGATGCGGGGGGCGAGACCGAGCGACGGTTCGTCCATGAGCAGCATGCGTGGCTTCGACATCAATGCTTGGCCGATGGCCAGCATCTGCTGCTCACCACCGGACAGATACCCGGCCAAACCGTCCCAGCGGTCCTTGAGCACCGGGAACAGGCCCAGGACGTGCTCGTACGATTCTTCGAGTTCTGTGCGACCCGGGCGATGAACCAGAGCGCCGGCTCGGAGGTTCTCCTGGACGGTGAGGTCGGGGAAGATCCTGCGTCCCTCCATCACCTGGGCCAGACCGTGACCAACGACGCTGGCGGTCGAGCGGGTGGTGATGTCCTCGCCGCCGAGCATGATCGAACCCTTGGTCACCCGACCCCGATGGGTGCCGAGCAATCCGCTGATGGCTCGCAACACGGTGGTCTTCCCTGCGCCATTGGCGCCGAGGAGAGCGACGATTGCGCCGCTCGGAACGTCGAGACTCACGCCACGAACAGCAAGAATCACATCGCTGTAGACGACCTCGAGGTTCTGTATGGACAGAACGCCATCGCTCTTCTCGGACAAAGCTCATCCCTCGTGTGCTCGATGATCACTGCCCGACTCCCAAACGAGTGACCAGCTTCGGCACCGTAAAACTTCGGCCACCAGGTCGCCTAGGGGCGTTGGTCCCGAGGTCGTGACAATGTTGGTCTGGTGACGCGCTGGTCAGGTGTGTGCCGACGCTGCACACAACCGGCGTCGCAATCGACAACAATGTCGCCCGAGGTACTCGACAGAAGGGGCGACGCGTGAACTACAACCTGCAGCTCCTCCTGCTCACCGCCGGGGTCGGCGTAGTCGCCGGGGCCACCGCGATCTACGCCGGGCAGTCCCCCACGCGGTCGGGTACCGCCGCCACCCTCGTGGCCGGGGTCGCGGCCAGCATCGGTGCGACCATCGTTCTGGTGGCCAAGAACGGCGCCGACTTCTTCGGGCTCGTCCATCTCTTCTATTTGATCATCGTGATCGGGATCCCGTTGGCCGGCGTCGGGCTGGCCATCAACTGGAAACACCAGCAGTTCCTCGGACGCGTGATGGCCATCGTCGCGCTGCTCGCCGCCCCGCTCGGGTTCTACGCCACCCACATCGAGCCGTTCTGGCTGCGCATCGACGAAGTGTCGTTGCCAAGCACGCCGACCGCCGCCGGCCTCCGGATCGGAGTGCTGGCAGACCTGCAGGCCATCGAGATCGGTGACTACGAACAGGAGACCATCGACGAGTTGATCGCGGCACGGCCGGACCTCGTCCTGATCCCGGGCGACTTCTGGCAGATGTCAGACGCCGAATTCCAGGTGCAAGCGCCGGCCTTCGCCGCCGAGCTCGCTCGTCTCAGTGCCGCGGTTCCCAACGTCTTCATGGTGAAGGGCAACACCGATTCGGTGGCCGGGCTCCGACAGTTGGCCGAGGGGACCAGCGTGATCGTGCTCGACAACGAGGTCGTCGAGGTCGAGGTCGCCGGTCGGCGGCTGCGCATCGGTGGGGTCACCCTCGACGGCGACGAGGGATCGGCCCAGGCAGCAGTCGCCGACCTGATCGCTCCTACTGGCGCCGACGTCCCCGAGACGTTCCGGATCCTGCTGGGCCACGAGCCGGACGAGATCGAGCGCCTGCCAGGGGACGACTCGGTCAACTTGCTCGTTGCCGGCCACACCCACGGCGGCCAGATCCGAATGCCGGGGTTGCCGCCGCCGCTCATCTTGTCCTCGGTTCCCCGATCGGTCGGCGGTGGCGGACTCCACCGTCTCGACGATCACTGGATCTACGTCTCGACCGGTGTCGGCCGCGAACGTGGCCGCGCCCCGCAGGTAAGGCTGGGCGTGCGCCCGTCGATCGGCATCATCACCGTCGTCGATGCGCTCGTCCCCATCCCCAATGCCGACGAATAGCCCCCGCGATTGGGGTCGGCGCGATTGGGGTCGGAGCTTCACATTCACAAATCCGGTCGAGATCTCCGTGAGAGGACCATTCGATGTCGAATCGTGAGCCTGGCATCTGCACCGTCTGCGGTCACGACCCATTCGACTGGAATGCCCAGGACACAGCGAAGACGCTCGACCTGGTCGACGTCTTCACTGACGAATGGGGCGCCCCTCGCCTCGATGTCGCCCAAGCGAAGGACCCAGCTTCCGCGCTCCACCAGTTGTGGCATCACTTGTTCGAAGCGACGGCCGGTCGACCGCCGAGTCAGTCGCAGCACGGGACGGTCAGCCAGCTCAGTGCGTCAGGCGGAGGTGTTCCGAAACGAGCGATCGACCTCGCCATCGTTGGCGTGCGTGGGATAGAGGGCGACGCGCAAAAGGCTCGGGTTCACCACGGCCGACCTTGGCAAGCGCTGTGCCTCTGGAGCGCGGAGGTGATCGAGACGCTCGTTGCGGAGGGACACCCGGTGTTTCCCGGTGCCGCAGGGGAGAACATCACCGTCGCAGGGGTCGACTGGTCGAGGCTTCGCGGCGGCATGCAGTTCACCATTGGCGAGGTCGAGTGTCAGTTCAGTCTTCCGGCTGTGCCTTGTTCGAAGAACGCCCAGTGGTTCCTCGACGGCGAGATCAACCGGATGGACCATGCGCTCCACCCCGGCTCGAGCCGGTGGTACGCAAGCGTGATTACTCCTGGCACCATCTCGCCGGGTGATCCCGTTGTGATCGGCAACTGACCGGACTGTCAGCTCTGCGCCACGACTCGCGGGCCCTCCGACGGTTGGACCAGCACGTGGCCCTGTCCGGAGAAGGCCAGCTGGAACGTCTCGCCGCTGCCGCCTCGAGCGAGCGAACGGAGACCACCGGTGGTGTCGGTCTTCACGTTCATCTGCACGCCGCTGGTCCACATGACCACGGCGTTGGGGTCACCGAACGTCGGCGCTTGCGCCACGTCGAGCATCACGGGATCACCATCGGTGTGGATGGCGACGTAGCCACTGCCGCTGAGGGTCATGTTGAACAGACCGCCGGCCATCATTCCCGCCACGCCGCTCGACACTCGCTTGATGTCCCACGCGATAGACGACGAGAAAGCCAACACGTTCTTCCCATTCACGCTGACCGCGTCGTTCTCGAGATACATCACCTGGATCTGGTGGGCCTCGTCAGCGAGGAACACCTCGCCGTTGCCCTCGATGTGCATGAGCCGCGTACCTTCGCCGGTCGCAGCCTTCTTCAGCATCTTGCCCAGACCGCCCGAGCCCTTGTTCTCGAAGGTGACGTCGCCTTGGTAGGCGACCATCGAGCCAGCCACCGCCTCGACGGGACCGTGGTTGAGCGACACGCGTAACAGCTTGGTGTTCTGAAGCTGGAACTGCTGGTCGCCGGCAGCGATCTCGGAATACTGGGTGAGATTCGAGTGCAGTGGCATGGGGTCCTCCTCGGGGTGGTGTCGGCCATGCAGCGTCAGCCCTGGCCTGGCAGCGATGGTGTCACAACGGCGATGCCTCAGCGGTGAGGCACCGAACCGGAGGCAATGACCCCCGGAAATGTGGGGTCCAAACCCGAGGTTTGGGGCATCAGTTGTCGTTGTTGTCGATGGGGGCGGTGGTGGGCTCTGTGGTCGGGGCTGCCGTCGTCGGAGTTGCCGTCGTCGGGGCTGCGGTCGAGGACGGAGCCGTGGTCGAGCCGGCCGCCGTCGTGGTCGTCTCCCCCTCAGCGGTCGTGGTCGTCTCACCTTCGGCCGTTGTCGGCGGCGCACACGGCTCGGTGGTCGGTGCGTTCCCCGTCACGATCGAGGTCGCTCCGTCGCCCAGATCGACGATCGAGGTCTCACTCGGTCCGGGCTCGACACACGGTGGAAGCGTCGTCGTCGACAGGTCGGTGTTCATCTGGATGCCGTCGAAGCTCGACGGCGGCGGGAACGACCCGCAGCCGGCGACCAACTCAGGATCACCGATCGCCAGCGCCTTGGCCATGAACGTCGACCACATCTGCGCCGGGAAGTCCCCACCGTGCACCTCCGAGAGGCCCCGGTAGTTCTGCATCGGGGCCACGGGTTCCCCCGGGCCGCCGGCGTACCCCATCCAGACCGCAGCGGTCATGTCGCACGTGTAGCCGACGAACCACGCGTCCTTCGCGTCCTGGGTCGTACCCGTCTTCCCGGCTACGGCGATACCAGGCACCGCCGCGGCGCGCCCCGTGCCGCCCTCGACCACTCCCTGCATGGCGAAGGTGACCTGATTCGCGATGTTGGGGTCCAACACGGCCTCGCCGGCCCGACCCTCCGAGGCCTGACACACCCCATCGACGGGGTACCAACACACGACCGCCCCGTCCGCGTCCTCGATGCGTTCGATCAAGATCGGTGGATACTTGTTGCCCTGGTTGGCGAACGTGCTGTAGGCAGCCGCCATGTCGAGGACGGACACCTCGCCAGACCCGAGCACCAGCGCGTTCACTACGGGCAGCTCGGCGGAGATACCGAGACGATTCGCCATCTCCACGACCGAGCGGGGGCCGACCTGCACCATCAGCTGGGCGTACACCACGTTCGACGAGACCCGCAGGCCATCGAGCAGATCGCGGTAGCCCTCGGAGCTGCCACCGCCGCGGACCGTCCAGGTCGCCCCGTCGTTCGCCTCGGGAATCTCGACCACCGAAGGAGCAGAGAAGTACGACCGAGCCGAGATCCCCTGCTCGATGGCTTCCGCCAACACGAACGGTTTGAACGACGACCCCGGCTGACGACCCGACCCGCCGCCGTCCCGGCCGAGCGCCAGATTCACCTGAGACTCTGCGAAGTCACGACCACCGACCATCGCCCGGACGAAGCCCCGCTCGTCGACGGCCACGATCGACGCCTCCGGTCCCCCGTCACTCTCGAAATTCTGATCGGCGATGGTGCTGAAGGCGGCGGCCTGCAACCGCGGATCGAGCGTCGTGTAGATCCGATACCCGCCGGTGTAGATGCCCCCGTTCGGAAGCGTCTCGATGGCGTCCACCTGCTGACGCACGGCCTCCACCACGTATGCGGTGCCCGGAGCGCCCCGGATCTCGCCCAGGCCCTCTCGAATTGGACTGCCGACCACTCCGGAGAAGTCCTCTGCATTGGCCGCATCCACCTCGGCCTGCGTGATCATCTCTTCCTTCAGCATCAGGGCCAGGGTCGTGGCCCTACGGCGCGTGGCCTCCTCGGGCGCGGACTGCGGATCGGCCGTGGAGGGCGCTCGGATCAGACCGGCAAGGAGCGCCGAATCGGCCAGCGTGAGCTCGTTCAGATCCTTGTCGAAGTACGCCTGCGCCGCGGCCTCGATGCCGTAGGCCCCGCGACCGAAGTAGATGATGTTCAAGTAGCGGGTCAGGATCTCTTCCTTGTCGAGCTCACGCTCGAGCTTGATCGCCAACGTCGCCTCTTTGAGCTTTCGGGTGATCGAGCGCTCCGACGTGAGTTGCTCGATTTTGATGAGCTGCTGGGTGATGGTCGATCCGCCCTGTTGCACACCCTCGTTGCGGATGTCACGAAAGGCCGCACGAGCGATGCCGAGGGGATCGACACCCTCGTGGTTGAAGAAGTCGCCGTCCTCGGTGGCGACAACCGCATCGATCAACACTTGGGGAATCTCGTCGTAGCTGACGATGACGCGGTCCTCGCCCGCCGCGAACTGCGCCGTCGCGTTGTCGGCATTGCAGCTTGCCGGAACATCTGCCGTGCACAGATACGACGTCTGCGCCAACGACTCGAGGTCGGCCAGCGGCTTGAGTTCTTCCTGACTGAGCACGAACACACCACCGATGATCGTGCCGAAGCCGAGCAGGGCGAGCATGAACAGCACGCGACGGAATCGCCAGAACGGATTCCGACGACGATTCTTCGCAGTGCCCGGACCGCTCAGGAACGAGAATCGGGACGAGGACGAGGGGCGGCGGGTTGAAGGCATGGGGGGGAAACACCTCGCCGACCGACCCGCCGCATCATGCGGACGAACCCGGGCGGACCAAGATCGAAGAGAGCAGGCTAGAGCGAAAGTTCCTTCAGCTCGCCGCGACCTCCGAGCCCTTCACCTCGAACGACTCCCGCATGTGGTTCCACCAACACTGCCGACACACCTCGATGAGATAGATGGTCGACGGCTTGCCTCGACGTCGCAGCCTGTCGAGCTCGGCCCGATCGGCGACGCAGCGCCCGCCCTTCGGAAGACCGGCCCCGAACGCGAACGTGACCGCCACCAGGTCGTCGCCCTCGCAGATGGGGCAGTCCTCCGCGATCGCGACCGCGTGGTGGTGAGCGACCCGACGCAGCTCCGGTTGCGCATCACACACCTCGTGTTGGGTTCGGGTGCCTTGCTGGAACGCATCGACGACGCGTTGCTTCGCCAGGCGATAGCTGACCGTGGCAGTGGCATTCGGTGACCAGCGGGGCATCGATCCAGCGTAGTCAGCCTCCGGCACTCACGAGGTCTCAGGCGCCCACAGCCGCAGCTCGGCCCGTGCCTCATCGGCCGTCAGCGGTCCACGATTGAGACGACAACTCTCGAGGTGGGCGACCGCTGCACCCACGGCCGGGCCGGGCGAGATGCCCAAGAGCCGCATGATCTCGGCGCCATCGAGTGGGGTCGAACGATCGTCGAGGTCCTCACGACCGCGCAGGTCTGCCACCGCTGCCTGAAAGGCAGCAATCGCCCCCGCGCCGAAGCCGGCCAGCGGCAGCAGTTCGGCCACATCGTTGATCGCATCGTCACCGTTGAGGGCGGCGAGCGAGCGTAGAAGCGGATCGAGCCGACGAATCGCGTCTGGGCGGTCAGCCTGCAACTCCGCGGTCGATTCCCATGCATCCAAGACCTGGCGTACACCCGACAGGACCCGCTCGGTCGAGCGCCGATCGAGGTTCGAATAACGCAGCGCCGTGAGGAACGCGTGGGCCTCATCGCGGTCCATCGTGAAGAGCAGGCCGGCACGACGCGCCCTGGCGGTCGACGTCGCGGCGATACGAGCAATGGACGGACCGGCGGCGGCCAGCCCCAGTTGCTCCAGCAGACCCGTCTCGAGCAGGAACGACAAGCCGGCCGACGGATCGTCGAGTTCCAACAGCTTCTCGAGTTCGTCGTGGATGCGTTCACCCGAGACGATCCCCAGACGATCACGCAGGTCACGGGCTGCGTCCACGAGCTCGGGAGCCGGTACGAGACCGAACCGGGGAATGAACCGGGCGGCCCGCAGCATCCGCAGCGGGTCATCGGTGAAGGAGATCGACGGGTCGAGAGGAGTCCGCAATCGACGCTCCTCGAGGTCGTTGCGGCCACCGTAGGGATCCCGGAGTAGTCCGGTGGTCACCTCAATGGCCATGGCGTTGATCGTGAAATCACGACGGGACAGATCGACGTCGAGATCGTCCCCGAAGCTCACGACGGGTTTGCGGGACGTCTCGTCGTAGGACTCGGCCCGATGCGTCGTGATCTCGAACGCGTGATCACCGATCATGGCCCCGATCGTGCCGAACCGTTCACCCTGGGTCCACATCGCCTCGGCCGATCGTCCGATGGCGGCCTTGATCGCCTTCGGGCGAGCGTCGGTGGTGAGGTCGACGTCGGAGAAGTCGACACCCGTCACGCCATCTGCGGCCAGGATCAGATCGCGGACGATGCCGCCGACGAAGAAAAGCCGGTGCCCGTCGGCCGACAATCGCTCGGCGGTCGGCGCGATCAACGAACGCAGCTCCGCCAGCTCCCCGGACTCCATGTTCAAGGTCATGGTGTGCTCAGTGATCGCCCGGGCCGCCATCGAAATGCAGTCGACGGATGGCCTCGATCGATCCGGCCCCCGGCCCGCCCGTCGACGGCGTCTCCGGTCGGAACCACTCCCCGAGCAGACGAGCTGTGACGGCGCCGCTGCAATCTGACAACGCTTGGAGGTCGTAGCCGCCTTCGAGGAAGAGCACCCGCTTGCCGGCAGGAACCGACGTCAGCAGTTCCGCTGTCATGTCCGAGTAGTCGGCAGACGTCAACGACAGTTCGGTCAGCGGGTCGGATCGGTGGCCGTCGAAGCCAGCCGACACCAACAGCCACGTCGGAGCGAAACGGGCCAACGCCGGCTGGACGATCTCGTCGAACGCCAACCGGTAGGCGTCTCCCGTTGCCATCGACGGCATCGGGATGTTCACGTTGTAGCCCCGACCCGCACCCGCTCCGACCTCGTCCGGCGCACCCGTGTACGGGTACCACGGATACTGATGCAGGCTCACGAACAGGACGGATGGATCGTCGTAGAAGACGTCCTGCGTGCCGTTCCCGTGATGGGCGTCGATGTCGACGATCGCGACGCGCTCCCCCCGATCGGCCAGGAATCGGGCGGCGACAGCCACGTTGTTGATCAAGCAGAAGCCCATCTGGCGCGACGGGAGTGCGTGGTGACCTGGCGGTCGGACCACCGACCAGCCGACGTCGGCTTCGCCACGATCCAGCGCCGCAATGAGATCGAGCCCGGCACCGGCCGCCTTGAACGCCGCAGCTGCGGAGTCATGCGACACGTGCGTGTCCGGATCGATGGCGAACGGGCCGCGCTCACAGCGAAGCACCAGGTCGTCGAGAACCTGTGCCGGGTGGACGCGCTCCAACGCAGCACGTGGGGCATCGGTGGCTTCGATCCACGAGAGCGCCTCGTCGAGACCGGCTGCCTTGATCCCATGGCGTACCGCCGTGAGGCGATCAGGACGCTCGGGATGACCCTCGCCCGGGTCGTGAAGCCAACAGAGATCGTGAGTGGCGACGAGGACCGACATGCAACCACCGTACTGCTGCTGCAACGTACAGCGAAGCGCCAACGGGCGTAGTCTCTGTGCCTGGTGGACCATGCACCTCCAACAACGACCGGCCGAGGCCTTCGTCGACGCTTCTCCGGCACGACCGGTCTGCGCGTCGTGCCCTGGCAGGGCGATCGGCTCGTGGCCCTCGTCGGTCCGGCGCGCCATGGACGCGGGCCACGCACCGCAGACGTGCTCTCGTGTATCGAACAACTCGACGCATGGGGAGTCCAGCGAGCCGTCACCCCGGCCCTACCCGCTCTCGACAGCCAGCCGTTCATCGACGCCGGCTTCCGCCTACTCGAGCGCCTCCACCTGCTCTCCAAACCGCTGTACAACGAACCAGAACCATCGGGCCGACGCATCAAGACCGGGCGACCGTGGCATCGTCGTGCGGTGCTGGACATCGACCGCCGCGCCTTCGACGACTTCTGGCGATTCGACGAAACCTCGCTGCGCGAAGCCCGCACCGCAACACCGAGCAGCCGGTTCTCGGTCGTGATCGAACACGGTCACGTCGCCGGGTACGCCGTCACCGGCCGGGCCGGGTCGCGCGGCTACCTGCAGCGTCTCGCAGTCGATCCCCAATGCACCGGCGAAGGCATCGGAACCGATCTCGTCCAAGACGCGTTCAGCTGGGCATACCAACGCGGTGTGCAACGCATGATGGTCAACACTCAGGAGCGGAACCAGCGGGCGCTCGCGCTCTACCAGCACCTCGGATTCGAACCTGAGTCAGATGGCCTCGTCGTGCTCGAACGGCGACTGCCGTGATCGGTCGTCTGCTCCGCGCACTCGCGGCGTTCGTGACGCTGGTGGCGCTCATCTCCGGCAGCAGCGCCCCTTCAGGGGCGGCTCGCCAGACCGGTGACGCCCTGGGCCTGGTCGCGCAGACCGCCTTCGTTCCATCGGAGGGAACGTTCCAAGCCACACTCTCGTGGACGGGTGCTTTCGACCCCGAGGTCACGATTGGCGGGCTCCTGTACGCACCGATCGCCGAGGAGTCCGAGATCACCGAGCCGCCCAGCGTCGCGTTCAGTGGTATCGCCTCGGTTCCGATCGCCTCGCTCCCCCGCACAGCCGAGGGCGACGTCGTGTTCGAGCTCGGTATCCGCAGCGTCGAAGACGGCGACAGCGACCGCCTTCGTCTCCGCGAAGCCGGCGTCTACCCATTGCAGATCGATGTCCGGTCCGCCGAGGGCACCACACTCGCCACCCTCCGCACCAATCTCATACGACTCCCGACCGAGGCCGCCGAGATCGAGGTGCTGCCGATCAGCACAGTGATCGCCATCAGTTCGGCCGAGGGCCTGACCATCACGCCGACAGTTGAACTCCTCAACAGCCATCCGGGCGTCCCGCTCGCCGTCGTTCTCGGCGACGGCGTCCTCACCCAGCTCGAGAGTGAGCCGCAGGTGGCGCTCAACCTCCGCGAGGCGCTCGCCGGGCGCCCCGTCATCGTTCGACCGTCACCCCGACTCGACGTATCGGCGCTCGCCGCGATCGGCCGACCCGATCTCTACATCGAGACCCGAGACGCGACCGATGCCCGGGTCGAGAATCTCGGCCTGGTGCCGGCCACCGACGTTGCTGTCGTTGACCCGACTCTCACCGTCGGCGGCATCGACCTCCTCGCCGATCTCGGCGTCGACGTCATCATCGACACCAGCACCAGCCAGCGACCGACCGGCATTCTCGAGGGGACCTCGACAACGCTGCGGGTTGTCCAAGTCGACAGCACACTCTCGGCCGCCATGAAGGGCACGTCCCGCCCGGTCGAGCGGGTCCACCGCCTCCTGGCCGCTCTCACGCTGCGCAGTTCGACCGACCGCTCACCGATCTTCATCGGTGGCGATGCCTTGCGTGACGTTCCAGTCAGTTCGATCCAGATGTTTCTCGGCGCACTCGAACAGCCCGGCACCTTGGGAACCGCCGGACTGGTCGAGGCCGCCAACGACTCACCGCTACTCCCGATTCGACCTCTCGAACAACCGAGCCAGGATCTCGTCTCGATCAGCGGAACGATCGATGCCGCGACCAATTCGATCGAGACCTACCGGTCGTTCTACGTCAACGGAGGACTGCCGCCACTCGTCTACGAACTCGCCCTGATCGACGCGCTGGCTGTCGGCCGCAACCCCGATGATCGCGCCCGCGCGCTGCAGCAGTTGGTGACCAATATCGACGAGCGGTTCGCTGACGTCGTACTTCCCGAGGGGCAGTCGGTCACACTGGCTGCCCAGCGGGCCGAGATCCCCATCACGGTCGAAAACCGATCCGATGGCGATCGCACGGTGATGCTCTCGTTCGAGAGCGACAAGATCAACGTGTTGCAGGATGAGAGCACCGTCGTGTTGCCTCCCGGAGTGTCGACCGTGGACATCGAACTCGAAGCCCGGTCACTCGGGCGTTCCCCATTGCTCATTCGCGTGCTCACTCCGGCCGGCGACGTCGAACTGGCGCGGACGAGCTTCGGCGTTCGCTCGACGGCCATTCCCGGCCTCGGGCTGCTGCTCTCTGCGGCCGCGCTGGTCTTCCTGATGTCGTGGTGGATCGTGTCCATCACGAGGAGCCGAGCCCAACGTCTGCATCCGTCCAGCGGCGCTGCGGCCGATGCCCCGGGCGAGGCTGCGGGCGACGCCAAGTCAGTGGCGGACGCAACGGAAACGAAGCTGACCTCATGAGCGGCGACCGTCCGAGCCGGGCTCAGTATCCGCTCGACGCCGACAGCGCGACCGGTGGTGCGATGTTCACTCCGACGCTCGGTGCCCGTATCGCCGATCGCTACGAGCTGGTCTCGCTGATAGCCATCGGCGGGATGGCGCAGGTGTGGCGAGCCACGGACACGGTGTTGGGGCGATCCGTGGCGGCGAAGATCCTCCATCCCCATCTCGCGACCGATCGAGGGTTCCTCGTTCGCTTTCGACGAGAAGCTGTCGCCGCTGCCCGTCTCTCGCATCCCGGCATCGTGTCGATCTACGACACGGTCAGCCAGCCGGGCCTGGAAGTCATTGTCATGGAGCTCATCGACGGTCAGACTCTTCGGACCGCCCTCGACAGCCGAGGGTCGCTCCCCCCTGAGGAGGCCATCGATCTTGCGATCCAGATCGCTGATGCCCTCTCCCACGCCCATGCCGGCGGCATCGTCCATCGCGACGTGAAACCGTCGAACATCCTGCTCTGCCGAGACGGACGCATCATGGTGACGGACTTCGGCATCGCCAAGGCTGGCGAGGACACGGACTTGACCGTGACTGGCACCCTTCTGGGGACAGCGAAGTATTTGTCGCCCGAACAGGTGCGCGGCGACGTGTCCGATCCTCGCTCCGATGTGTACTCACTGGGCATCGTGCTCTTCGAGACACTCACGGGACGCGCCCCGTTCCGTGCCGACACCGATGCCGCCACCGCGCTCGCCCGTCTCCAGAAGCCGCCACCGCGCATCCGCCACATCAACCCTGAGCTCCCTCAGGAACTCGACGACATCGTCGCTTCGATGATGGCCCGCGAACCGGACGACCGGCCGGGCCGGGCCGCCGACGTTCGTGTCGCACTCTCCGGCCTCCGGCTGCCGGTCGCACCCTCCGATCACGTCGACGCCACCCTGCTCGTCGCCGATCCGGTCTACGTCCCGCCAGACCTCGAAGACGAAGCCGAGGACGTCGAGGCAGAGCTCGAAGAGTTCATCGCCTCCGAGCGGTCCTGGATCCTGCCTGCGCTCGCCCTCGTCCTCGTCGCTGCAGCTCTGGTCGTCGCCGGTGCCCTGTTCTCACGCACACCCCTCGTCAGCCGCGTGCTCGATCGCGAGCCCTCTACGGCCGAAGCGGCGCCCGAGACCGGCTCGGACGACACGATCGACCTGACACCGATCGACGTCGTCGTCGAGCCCACCACCGTCGGCGCCACAGCGATCGATCCCGCAGGTGACGGCACCGAACGCAACGACACCGCGGCCTTCGCCATCGATGGTGACAAGGACACATTCTGGCGAACCGAGCTGTATCGGTCCCCCAACTTCGGCAATCTCAAGCCGGGAGTCGGCCTCGTGGTCGATCTCGGCGGGCGGGCTCGAGTCAGCGAGATAACGCTCGACTCCGAGAGCAAGGGCTGGAGTGTCGAGTTGTTCCTGGGCGACGACTTCTCCGGAAGTCGCGACACATGGGGCGATCCCGTTGCCGCAGGAACCGATCTGAAGAACAAGGTCGACTTCGATGTCGACGACATCGTCGGCCGCCAGCTGCTGGTGTGGATCACCAACCCCGGCACGAGCGACGACGGCAACGATGACGACGACGAGCCCGATCACCGATTCGAGCTCACCGAGGTCGAGGTCGCCTGAGACTCTGAGACTCCGAGGCACCGCACGACGAATGCGAGTGCCACGACTGGGGTCGGGCGCTGACCTACGCTGACCCGATCGAAATCTCCGACGAAGATCTCGTGACCCGAGCCCAGTCCGGCGACCGGGGAGCCATGGATCAATTGCTGTCGCGCCACTACGAGCGCCTCTACGCGTTGTGTCGTCGGATGGCCAGGAACGACGCCGACGCAGCAGATGCGTGCCAGGAAGCATTGATGGCGATCGTGAGAGGCATCGACAAGTTCCAGGGCAACAGCACCTTTCGCACCTGGAGCTACCGAGTCGCCAGCAACGCCTGCCTCGATGAGTTACGGCGCCGCCAGCGGCGCCCGCTCGCATTGATCGACGAACCCGAACGAGCCGCGGACAGCCCCGACCTCAGTCAGCAGGTCGCCGATCGGCTCACGATCGAAGACGCACTCCCCCGCATCGCCGAGGACTTCCGGGCGCCTGTGGTTCTGCGCGATGTCCTGGGCATGGACTACGCCGAGATCGCCGACACGCTCGGTATCGCCCCGGGCACGGTTCGTTCGCGGATCTCGCGCGGCCGCAAACAACTGGCCGAACTTCTCGGGAACCAACAGGGGTTGTCGGAACGTCCTAACAATCACACGACGCACCACACAGAACCGCGATGACCGAACTGCCTCCCCTTCCACCGCTTCCCGAGCCCCAGGGCGACGACGCCGAACTCCTTGCTTCGCTGTACCTCGATGGCGAGGCGACAGCCGAGGAACGAGCCGCAGTCGAGGCCGATCCGCTGATCATGGCCAGTGTCGAGCTGTTTCGCTCGATGGCGCTCGGCATGGCCTCGGTCACGCCTCCCCCCGGATTGGAGCTGAACCAGATCTCGGCTGCCCTCCGGGCCTTCGACACCGACGTGGCGGGAGCCGCTGAAACCGTCGGACGTACGCCTTCCACGACCGTCACGTCGCTGGAGGATCGCCGACGACGGACCGTTGGGGTTCCCTCTTGGCTCGGTGCCGCCGCCGTGGCCGCCCTCGTCGTCGGCGGCATCGGTTTCGCCGCAACTCGAAGCGGAAGTGACGATGCCGCCACCGACACCGCCGCGCCGTCGCTGTCGGCCAGCGCCAACAACGCAGCAGCCGAGGACGAGGCGATGAGCGACGACGCCGCACTGTCCACCGAAATGGTGGAAGAGGAGACGGCGGACGACACGGCCGATGGCGGGAGCGACGTCCAGGCCGACGAGGACGATCCCGCCGATTCCGCCGATTCCGCCGAACCCTCAGCCGAGGAGTCCGGTCAGGCCCCCGCCGACCGAGAAGCAGAAGCTGCGGCGGCAGCAGCGTTCTATGAGGAGAACGGGCCCTTCGCGCTGTCTGATCTGGAGGCCGACACCGCAGCCGGTTTCCTCGAGCAGCTCACCGGTGCACCGCTCCTGCCGATCGGGGAGTCCCCGTGCGCAGCGAGCCCAGTCGTGACCGATCTCCCCGAGGTGGACAGCTTCATTCCCGTCGTCTTCGAGGACGTGCCGTCGTCGCTGATCGTCCAGGCCGGCGTGCCGGGCACAGCTCTGATCATCGGCCCGACCTGCGAGATCGAACTCTCCTGATCGAACGCATTGCCCGGTTCGACGCTTGGTCGGACCACAAAGACGACTACAGTGCGCGTCGATGTCTGAGATCGAAACTGCGTCCGAAGATTGGTCAGCCCGGGCAACCAGCACCATCGTCGGCTACGTCGACACGGTCCGTGGTGCCACAACCGGGAAGGCCATGGTCGCCTCACGGCTTGCCGTCTACGGTCTGGCCGCAGCGCTGGTCGCCATCGTGATGATGGTCCTTCTGCTGATCGTCCTCGTGCGGTTCCTGGTCGTCGTCACTGGGTACTGGGATGTGGTCGGTGAAGGTGGCGTCTGGCTCGCCTACTGGATACTCGGCGCTCTCTTCCTGCTCGCCGGCTGGATTCTCTGGCGGATGCGAGGTCGGTGAGCGGTTCGTTCCCTCGGGAATAGGTCCTGCATCGCTGACGTTCCACCGCTGGGAGATCTCAGATCTCGTTCCAGCCGAAGTCACCACTTCTCTTCAACCCATCTCACATCCAATGCATCCTCGGGAGTACACCATGTCCGACGCCGTCACCAATTTGACCGAAGCCACGTTCGACGAAGTCGTCAACAGCGCAACTGCACCGGTCGTCGTCGACTTCTGGGCCGAGTGGTGTGGTCCTTGCAAGATGATCGCACCGATCCTCGACGAGATCGCCACCGAGCAGGGTGACAGTGTCAAGATCACGAAGCTGAACGTCGACGAGAACCCATCTATCGCGCAGCGCTACGGAGTCATGAGCATCCCAACGCTCCTCGTGTTCCGCGATGGCGAGGTCGACAAGCGCATTGTCGGCGCCAAGGGCAAGATGCAGCTGCTCGAGGAAATCGGTCTCTGATCGTCCTCGTTCCTCAGGAACCAGCCACACGACTTCTATCGATCGGGCGGGGTCTTCGGACCTCGCCCGATTCGCGTCCCAGACTCCACACACTCGACTTCAGGGGCAGATGATAGGGCTATCAGAAAAGCCGGCTCTACTCTTGATTGAGAGTTCACACTACCCACAGGCTTATGCACAGGCTGTGGGAAACCCTGAGGGGTAAGAGAGAGAGAGAGAGAGAGAGAGAGAGAGAGAGAGAGTCAGTCGCCAGTGATCGCCCGGAAAATCCGGTTGAGATCATCGAGGTCCGCGTACTCGACGGTCAACTTGCCTTTCCCCGTCCCAGAGGAGACCCGGACTCGTGTGGCGAGTCGATTCCCAAGAACCTCCTCGAGCTCGAGCAAGGCCGCCGGACGGGTCTCTCCCGCCGCCCGAGCCGTCGGAGCCTTGGCCTCGGGGGCTGGCGCCGCAAGTTGTCGGACGCGCTCTTCGACTTGACGCACGTTCAGACCCTCGGTGACCACCTGCTCAGCCAACTGTTCCTGCAATGCCCGCTCAGGGCACGCCAGCAACGCACGAGCATGGCCGGCCGCAAGTTCACCTGACGCCACCAGGCGCTGGACCGAGCCCGGCAGTTGGAACAGCCGAAGAGTATTGGCCACCGCGGAGCGGCTCTTGCCGACCCGCTGCGCGACTTGTTCCTGTGTCATCGCGAACTCGTCGATCAGTTGTTGGAACGCCGACGCTTCCTCCAGCGCGTTCAGATCCTCACGATGCAGGTTCTCGACCAATGCCTGCTCCAGAGCATGGCGGTCGTCGCTGTCGCGCACGATGGCGGGCACCGTGGGCAGCCCCGCTCGCCGGGCCGCGCGCCACCGTCGCTCGCCAGCAATCAGCTCATATCGATCCGGTCCGGTCTGGCGAACCAGGACAGGCTGAAGCACACCAAGCTCGCGGATCGAGTCGGTCAACGACACGAGCGACTCTTCTTCGAATCTCGAGCGTGGCTGATACTCGCTCGGCTGAATGGCGGAGATCGGCAGCTCTGTCATCATCCCGACCACCCCCGACTCGGCGTCGGTCGGAATCAGCGAACTCAGACCCTTTCCCAAACCACTACGACGGTTCACCGGCAACCTCCTTGGCAAGATCGCGATAGGCAATGGCGCCACGCGATGTTGGGTCGAACACCGTGATCGGTTGTCCGAACGATGGGGCCTCGGACAGACGAACGGTCCGAGGAATGATGGTGCGACACACCTTGGATCCAAAGTGCTCCCGTACCTCGCTGGCCACCTGGGCTGCAAGGTTCGTCCGCGCGTCATACATCACCAACACGATGTGGGAGAGATGTAGCGATGCGTTGAGATTGCGCTGGACCAGATCGACATTGCGCAGAAGCTGACCCAGGCCCTCGAGGGCGTAGTACTCGCATTGCACGGGAACAAGCACTTCGTCAGCGGCGGCAAACGCGTTCACCGTCAGCAGGCCGAGTGATGGGGGACAGTCGATCAGCACGAAATCGTAGTCATCCGACACCGCAGCGATCGCGTTCTTCAACCGCATCTCTCGGCTGAAGGCTGGCACCAGTTCGATCTCAGCGCCGGCGAGATTCAGGTTCGCCGGTGCGAGGAAGAGGTTCTTGACCGCCGCTGCCTCGGTGGCATCATCAATGGGAACGTCATGCAAGAGAACGTCATACATGGAGTACTCGAGTCCTCGGGGATTGATGCCGAGACCCGTACTTGCGTTGCCCTGAGGATCAAGATCGACGATGAGCACCCGGTGACCCAACTCCGCAGCGGCGGCACCAAGATTCACGGTCGTCGTGGTCTTCCCGACCCCACCCTTCTGATTGGCGATCGCTATCACCCGACAGGTGGGACGAGGCGCGGGTGGTGGGTTTGACGGTTCGAACGAGGTCATCGAACCTCCTGGTTCAGATGCAGTGGTGAGTTCATCGGCGACAGAGCCGCAAGATCGGATAGCAATGTTTCACGTGAAACAATCCGCCGTGCAGAGAACCTAGCCGGTGTTGGCGCCCAGCGAGCAGACCTGCGCCCCAAACTTCTCCGAATCGACGCGAATCACGACTCCACCC
>RCMY010000306.1_pt1 | contig 46545 bp, 37 predicted proteins | sample 2041341 | NCBI WGS metagenome assembly RCMY01 (sample SAMN09708234, study PRJNA481090) | Marine sediment metagenome, whole genome shotgun sequencing project.
AATAAGAAAATAATATTATCATTTGCTATGTTTATACATAGTCTGATAAATCATTTTATAATACATTTTTCTTAGATCAAATCCCTGCGTTCCTTACCTATTAATTATCTCATAATTACATGATAACAGTAATATTTCAAACTTGTCAAGAAAAAAGCATACTTAAAATTTCTCATTTTCTCAGTATTTTTTCTAATCTATTACAATAAATTAAAAAGCCGGACATCAATATTTCCAAAAACCGGCTTTTTTCATATTTAATTCTTATTATTAATTATAAGCTTTACATTATTCAAATCATTAATCGTAAAATACCCGTCCATTATTTCTAAATCAGGATACTTCAAATTTTTTTCCGCATTATTTTTTATATGCTCGTATCTTTCTTTATCTACTTCATATTCAATAGCTTCAAGTCCTGTACTTGTATTATCCCCTGGTTTTGAAATTCTGGAATCCCAGTGGTTAAATGCAAAATGATGGTGATAACCGTCATATGACATAAAAACTGCATTTGGCATAACAGCTGTCTTATTTAAAAGCAATATATCCTTATAAAATTTTCTTATTTCCGGAATATTTACTCCCTGCATATGAACATGCCCTACTCTTGAGCCGTCCGGCATTCTGAAATTTGAATTACTGCTGAGATAATAAAGCTCGTCAGCATTCAATGAAAGAGTATCCATTACTACATCACCATTATTAGTATAACTCCACACTTCCTTATTTCTGTCTGTATATATCTCTATCCCGTTATTTTCAGGGTCATTTAGATAAATAGCTTCACTTACCAGATGATCAGCAGCTCCTAACCCGTCAAAGCCTGTATCCATAATATGTCTTAGAAAGACTGCAAGATCAGTCCGTTTTGGAAGTAAATATGCTATATGATATAAATTTGCTGTTTCGGGTTTTCTGTAATTTAATTTTTCATTTGTTTTTAGGATAAGCAGAGTATCTTTATCTGTCCCGAGTTCTGTTCTCTCACTATCCCGCTTCCTTACTTTCATTCCTAAAACTTTCTCATAAAAAGCAGTCATTTTATCTATATCCTTAACTTTCAATGTTACATTATCTATTTTCATCATATTAACACCTCTTATATTTGTATAAGCAATTATAACTTATTTTAAAATAATTGTCAAATTAAAAAAGTGCCTGATAATGTTATATTGTCCATTCATTATGAACTACTGCTACAAGATAGTATTTCCCTCTGTATATCTCATATAAAAGTCTCAGACTCTTCCAGTCCATATATGCATATTCTTCTGTGCCCGGAGTATAATACTCTACAGATCTTGCATAAGGAAAAACACTATTCATATTTTCAATTGTATTGCCAGTTCCCATTATACTGTCATAATTCGGCTCATACTCTATAAAATCTTCATCATATATAAATCGGTCAAAATAATTATCAAATGTAAGAAGAATACGGGCTCCTGTTCCGTCATACTCTCCCCATACAAGTTCTTCATTTTTCTCATAAATTTTTACCAGTTCTTTTTTTTCAATTATCTGATTATCATTATTTTTCAAATCAGAATAAGGTGAAAACATAATCCCTTTTTTAGGATGTGCATATTTAGATAAAGCGCTTATATCTCGGTTTTTTATTAATTTTATTACTATCTGATTGATTTTCTTCAGTTCATAAAAATTATCTGCTGAAGTTTCCGGTTTGGATTTTGAAAAGGTTAAAATTGATATTGTTAATGCGAAGATTAATATAAAAAGTGTCCTCAGCTTATACATATTCCCTCCTAGTTATTTTGACAGCTGAAAGTTCAATATTTTCAAACTTTCAGCTGCATTATTTTTTTATACTTTCAGATCAGAATCAATCTTTTTTATCAAATGATTATATCTTACTAATATAGGTTCCACTTCTTCATTTATGAATACTTCTGTCTGTTCAGCCGCAAATCCTGTAAATTTTCCCGGTTCCAGTATACTATCCAGCTTTTCCGGATTTACTTTGATTCTTCCGTCTTTTTTAATTCTTTCTATAAGGTCATTCGAAAGTCCTTCCAGTTTTACTCTTTTGGTAGTTTCCATTGATAATTCCCTGATAATCTCATGTACTTCCTGTCTGTCCTGACCGTTTTTCACAGCTTCCATAATTATATTTTCAGATGCCATAAACGGAAGCTCTTTCATAATATTAGCTTCTATTACCTTAGGATAAACTACTATTCCATCCAGTATATTCAGCCATATTATAAGAATGGCATCCACTGCAAGAAATGCCTGCGGAATAGACAAACGCTTATCTGCCGAATCATCCAGTGTTCTCTCGAACCATTGTGTCGAATATACCAAAGCTCCGTTCATTGACAATGACATGACAAACTTAGCAAGTGATGAAATTCTTTCACTTCTCATGGGGTTTCTTTTATACGCCATAGCTGACGACCCTATTTGATTTTTTTCAAAAGGCTCTTCAAGCTCTTTCAAATGCTGCAGCAATCTCATATCATTAGTAAATTTATGTGCCGACTGTGCGATATTTGAAAGAAACTCCAAAGTATGACTGTCAATTTTCCTGTCATAAGTCTGACCGGTTACACCCTGTAATTTATTAAATCCTGCTTTTTTTGTAACCATTTTATCCAGTTCTCTTACTGCTTCAAAATCACCGTTAAATAACTCTTTGAAGCTTGCCTGTGTTCCAGTTGTTCCTTTTACTCCTCTGAATCTTAAATTTTCAATACGAAATTCCAGTTCTTCGAAATCCAGGAGCAGGGACTGCAGCCATAACGTTGCCCTTTTCCCTACAGTAGTAAGCTGTGCTGCCTGAAAATGAGTGAATCCCAGCGTTGGAATATCTTTATTATTATGTGCAAAATCTCTCAGACTTTTTATCAAATTTACCATTTTTTCTTTTATAATTTCCAGCCCGTCTCTTATCTGAATCAGATCTGTATTATCCCCCACAAAAGCACTTGTAGCTCCTAAATGAATTATTGCCCTTGCATTTACTGCCTGTTCACCGTATGCATGGACATGCGACATTACATCATGTCTTAATTTTTTTTCGTATTCTTTTGCTGTTTCAAAATTTATATCATTCTCAAATTTTTTCAGCTCCTGTATCTGTGCATCACTTATTATATCAAGTCCCATTTCTTTTTCACATTCAGCCAGAATTACCCATAATTTTCTCCATGTTCCGAATTTCTTTTCAGGTGAAAAATTATAAAGCATCTCTTTGCTGCTGTATCTTTCTATAAGCGGATTATCATACACATCTTTTTTCATATTACTTCCTTTCAGTATATATTAAATTTTCAAAAATTATAAATCTTTTAAGTATATATTCTGTGTTCTTTCCGGTCCTACAGAGACCATTGATACCGGACACCCTAAAAATTCCTCTATAAACTTGATATACTTTTTACAATTTTCAGGAAGCTCGTCATAATTCTTTATTTTGCTTATATCTTCCTTCCAGCCGTCAAACTCTTCATATATTACCTTTATTTCTTTTGATTTTCTCAAATTCGGCGGATAGTTTACGTATCTTTTTCCGTCTATTTCATAAGCTACTGCTATTTTTACTTTATCAAAACCGTCTAATACATCCAGCTTAGTCAGTACTATATCTGTCAGACCGTTTATCATTACTCCGTATTTTCCTATTACCAGATCAAGCCATCCGCATCTTCTCGGTCTTCCAGTATTTGATCCGTATTCTCCGCCGGTTTTTCTAAGAATTTCTCCTGTTTCATTATCCTCCTCAGTAGGAAACGGACCTTCTCCCACTCTTGTCGTATAGGCTTTCATTACTCCCAGTACTCTTTCTATTTTTCTTGGGGATACTCCTGCCCCTACAGCAGCTCCTCCTGCAGTTGGTGAAGAAGAAGTTACATACGGATATGTTCCGTAATCTATATCCAGCATTAATGCCTGTGCCCCTTCAAAGAGAACTGTTTTATTATTGTCTACTGCTTCATTTACTTCACTTACTGCATCTATAATTCTGTGCTTTATTTTTTTTGCCAGATCTACATATTTTTCATATAAGGCTTCCAGCTCAAATGTTTCTTTTCCGTATCTTTGCAGCATGTCATTTTTATCTTTTATATTCCATTCCAGCTTATCCTTAAATCTGTCCATCTCCAGCAGATCTCCGGTTCTTATGCCGTTTCTTGCTATTTTATCAATATAACACGGTCCTATTCCTCTCTGTGTCGTTCCTATTTTATTTTCTCCCCTTGCCTCTTCTCTAGCTTTATCTATTTCTATATGATAAGGCATTATCAGATGAGCCCTTTCATCTATAAATAAATTATCAAGATTCTTTCCTCTTTTTTCCAATTCATTTATTTCTTTCAAAAGTACCTCTATATCTACAACCACTCCCGGTCCTATTATACATTTTCCTTTTGAATTGATTATTCCGGAAGGAAGAAGCTGCAATATAAACTTTTCATCATTTACCACCACAGTATGCCCTGCGTTATTACCGCCCTGAAATCTGACAATATAATCAGCTTTCGGCGCCAGCACATCAATTATTTTTCCTTTTCCCTCGTCTCCCCACTGTGTTCCCACTACTACATAAGTATTCATATTCTTATCCTCCTATTTTCTTTACAATCCCCACATAAGGCAGGTTTCTATGTTTTTGCGCATAATCTATACCGTATCCGACTACAAATTCATCGGGAATCTTAAACCCGATATAGTCTACATTAATATCTACTTCTCTTCTTTCAGGCTTGTCAAGCAGAGTACATATTTTCATGACTTTTGGATTTCTTATTTTTAATGTTTCTTCTACTTTTTTTAGTGTATATCCTGTATCAATGATATCTTCCACTATTATTACGTTTCTTCCTTCTATTAGTTCCTCCAGATCCTTTTTTATACGAACTTCTCTTGAACTTTCCATGCTGTTTCCATAGCTCGATACAGTCATAAAGTCAATTTTAGCATCCAGAGTGATCTCTCTTGCAAGATCAGACAAAAAAATTACAGAACCTCTCAAAAGACCTATTAAGACTATTTCTTCACCGTCAAAGTCTTTGTTTATAGTTTCGGCAAGCTCTTTAACTTTTTTATTTATCTCCTCTCTTGAAATCAAAACATCTACATCATATTCCATTACCAGACTCCTTTTTTATTTTTTCAAAATTTATTTCATAAAAAAACTCTAGTATGCACTTATAGCTCTAGAGTTATATGAAGTTATTTATTTGTTTATACCTTAAAACTATCTCAGGTTTTGAGACATTATCAAAAAATATACTTTTATACATCTTTGATTTTTCAGCCATTCTTCTCACCATTCTTATTAATAGTTTACAATATATATTAACAAATTAATTATTCATTTGTCAAGGAAATAATTAGTAATCTAAATATGCTGCTATATTTGATTTTTCTATAGTAACGGGGGCCGGATACTCCGGTAAATCTAAAATTATTGTATTTTTCTGCTAAATTCTTTTACATAATAGCATTTTTTTACTCTTCCTTCGCACTTCAAATCTCTGAGGTTACTAATCATGATATCTGCATATTTTTTATTAAATGATCTCAAAAATACTCTTTCATTTACTATCTGAAGCTCTCTTACATAAAATTTGTCCATAAATTTGAAAATACAGACCTCATTATGCAGCTTAAAAATATTGTCAGGCACGTCTGACTCCACTACAAGATAAGAACCATCCGGTATATTTCTATTCTCGAGACCCTGCATGCTCTGATCCTTCATTTTTATTACATATGTATCGTTTTCTCTTTGGTTGTACAGCTCAGTTGCATCATAGAGCTCCTGAATATCATTAAACTGAACATATTCAAAAGAAGATACGCCTATCATTTTATAATCAATAAAATGAACTCTCTCTATTTCGTAGTTCTTATCCAGAAAATCAGCCATTTTAAAAAGCTCCACGGCATTAAGTCCGTAAATTTCCGCTAAAGTATGCAGAACTCTTGGCGATATTGATCTTATCTTGCCATCCTCCAATTTTTTCAATGATGTAAAATTATATTTCACCCCCTTATGATTCAGATACATTTCTACTTGTCTGAAAGAATACTCCTTTTCCAGTCTTGCTTCTTTCAAAATCATAACAAGTTTTTCAAAATTATCCATTTCCCCTCCTCAGTATTATTTTACTACATTTTAAGTAATTTTTTTATATTTTTTATAAAAAAATGTTGACCTTAATCTACTTTTATGATATAAATTAATTACAAAATAATCAAAAGGGGGACGAATCAAATGTCTAAAGACGGACTATTTTCACTTTATCTGATTAACAAGCTTCTTGAGGAAGGTCTTATATGTATTGCCTCTGAAGAACACGACTTAAAGACCGAAAAATTCTATCTTGAACTAGGTATCATTATACAGGATATCCTAGAAAATTTCAAGCTTGTTTAATGAATCTGATCCTGAATTATCAGGATCATTTTTTTTTATATTTTCCACTTATTTTTACTTTATCACTAATATTTTTTAATTATTTTTTAGTTTGATATTCTATAATTCTGAAAAATATCAAAAGAATAAAGTCCGATAATATTTTGTCAAATTAAAAACAAAATCATTCTTGATTATATGCATAAAAAAAGACTGCCTTAAAATATCAACCTGTTAATTCTTACTATAATAGTATTTATTTAACAGGCTCCTGTTTTAAGGCAATCCATATATTTTATTTCTCGGAGAGATCTGCTTTCAGCACCTTGTCTCCTTTAGCTATCCAGTAAAGTTTCTCATATTCCCTTGCAGATCTTATCCATGAAAAATCCAGATTCATATTTCTTTCTATAAGCTTATCCCATACTCCTTTATCATTAAAATAATATCTTTCGGCACGTCTTAATGTGTAGAGCATGTCATCTGCGTTAAAATTGGCAAATGTAAATCCATTTCCTTCTCCGGTATATTTGTTATAGGATGTAACTGTATCCTTCAGTCCTCCCGTTTCCCTCACTATTGGTATTGTTCCGAATTTCATTGCTATCATCTGGCTCAAACCGCACGGTTCATATCTGGAAGGCATGAGGAACATGTCACTTCCTGCATAAATTTTATTTGCAAGCACAGGATCATATCCTAGTTTTATTTTGAATTTTGATGGATATTTCTTTTCCAGATTCCAAAAAAATTCCTCATACTGCTTATCTCCGCTTCCCAGAATTATTATCTGTACAGGATCTTTCAGCAGTTCTTCAATATTGTATCTGATAAGATCCATTCCTTTTCCTTCTACAAGCCTTGTAATCATTGAAATCACAGGTGTTTCAGCTGTTTCCGGAAGCTTCATTTCCTGCTGCAGAAACATTTTATTTTTTGCCTTGTCTTTTCTGGTGTAAATATTATAATTCACATATATGCTGCTGTTTCTTTCAGGATTAAAATAAATGACATCAATTCCGTTCAAAACACCATATATTTTTTTTGATGTAGTCATATCTTCCAGCCCTTCACTAAAGTAAGGGTATTTTATTTCTTCAGCATAAGTTTTACTCACAGTTGTGACTATATCAGCATATTCCATACCAATTCTCATAAAGTTCAAACCGTCGCCCTCTACATCGTAACCTAACCTGTGAAGCGAGGTTTTGGAAAATTTCCCCTGATACATCAAATTATGTATTGTAAAAACTGTTTTCATATTAGCAAAAAATTCATCACTCAAAATATAACGTTTTTTCAAAAAGAAAGGCAATAATCCTGTCTGCCAGTCATTACAATGTATTATATCAGCTTTAAGCTGTATTTTTCTTAAAAATTTTAATACTATTTCGCAAAATACACTAAACTGTATATCTTCATCATCGCATCCGTATACCTGAGAACGTTCGAATAATTCTTTATTTTCCACAAAATAATAGATTACATATCCCTCTACTATCTTATAAATATTAAATACTCTTCCGCTATACTCAACTGAAATTACATGTTCCATTTTTCTCGTATAAATTTGTGAAATCTGTGAATACTTCGGCATGATTACACTTACATCATGTCCAATTCTGCTCATTTTTCTCGGAAGCGAATACATTACATCCGCTAATCCTCCTGTTTTGAAAAATGGGAACACTTCTGACGCCACATAAACTACATTCATAAAATTATCTCCTTAATGTTTCTCCACTTTTAATCAATTTGTTCTTATCATCTATTTTTGCCCTTGTACAAATACGTACATTTCTTTCCACCACTGCTCCTTCAGGGATAATTGTACTTCTGCCTATTACTGATATTCCATTTTCCAATAATTCGGGCTTTTCCTTATTTGGTGTCAGATCATCACCATGTCCGATCAGACAGTTTTTTCCTATATAAACTTTCTTGTCTATTATTACAGTGTCCAGATGAGAATTCTCATCTATATAAGTATTATTAAAAATAATGCTGTTTTTTACTGTTGCTCCTTTTCTGACTGTTACTCCGGGACTCAGTACTGAATTTTCTACACGCCCTTCTATCTTGCATCCGTTACATACAAGACTGTTCAGCACGCTTCCGGTAGCACCTATTCTCACAGGTGCGAGATCCTCACTTCTTGTGTATATTTTCCAGTCCTGATCATAAAGATTTATTCCTACCTCTTCTGATTTCTTTATTAAGTCCAGATTTGCCTCAAGATAAGAATCATAAGTTCCCACATCCATCCAGTAGCTGTCATATGTATGCGTGAATACCTTTCTTTCGTCTTCTATCATCTTTGGAATTACATGCTTTCCGAAATCAAGGTCTTCCTCCAGCATATCTTCCAGATATTTTATCAAAACATCTGTGTTAAATATATATATACCCATTGATGCTAAATCAGATTTTGCCTCTTTTGGTTTCTCTTCAAAGGAAATTATTTTTGAATCTTCATTTACTTCAAAAATTCCAAATCTGCTTGTTTCTTCCATTGGTACTCTTTTTACTGCTACTGTCAGCTCTGCATTATTATTTTTATGATCATTAAGCATCCAGTTGTAATTCATCTTGTAAATATGATCACCTGAAAGAATAAGGACATATTTTGGTTCTTTCCTTTTTATAAATTCGATATTATCCTTAATGGCATCTGCTGTCCCCATATACCATTTTGAATGTCCGTCCGGTTTTTCATGAGGCTGAAGCAGTGTTATGCTGGTGTCTCTTCTGTCAAAATCCCACGGTCTTCCTGAACCAATATGTTCGTTTAACGAAAACGGCATATATTGTGTAAGCAGTGCTATATTATAGATATGCGAATTTGAGCAATTACTAAGTGTAAAATCTATTATCCTGAATTTTCCCGCGAACGGAACACTGGGCTTCACACGTTTTTCAGACAGAATATCCAGCCTTGAACCTCTTCCTCCTGCCAAAATCATAGCTAATATTTCCATATACTATCCCTCCTTAAATTTTATGCCTCTCATGCAGTATCACATTCAATATTTACGGACAATACTGCACTAATATATTATACCCTACTTTTATCACATTTCATAAAGTATTATAGATTTTCTTGCAAAAAAATGTTAATATGTTAGTAATAACTTTATTTTTGAGGTACGAAATTATGAAAAAAAATGTTAATTTATGGTCATTGTTCCTGATATTTTTCAAAATAGGCTTTTTTACTTTTGGAGGCGGCTACGCTATGATCCCTATATTTCAGAGGGAAATTTCAACTAAAAGAAAGTGGATCAGTCCTGATGAAATTATAGATCTTTTTACTATAGCACAGTCTATACCCGGAGCAATTGCTGTTAATACTTCTATCCTTATAGGATATAAACTAAAGAAAAATATCGGCGCATTTGTCACTACTATGGGAATTGTTCTCCCGTCATATATTACGATTACTGTTATCGCTTACTTCTTTGACTCTGTTGAAAAAAATATTTATGTCCAGACAGCTTTGAGAGGAATTAATGCAGCTGTAGTGGCACTTATTGTTGTTGCCTGCATTTCAGCATATAAATCCGGTATCAAAGATAAGCTCGGAATTATACTGTTGGCTGTATCAGTTATAACAGTAAAATTTCTTGGATTAAATCCGATTTATGTGATTTTATTTGGTATTTTACTTGGTGTATTTATATATTTTTTCTTTAACAGTAAAATGAGAGAAAAATTTGATGATAAAAAAGTATCAGATAAGGAGGAGCATAATGAGTAAAATAATTCAACTTTTTATATCATTTTTCAAAATTGGTTTAGTTAGTTTCGGAGGCGGTTATGTTATTATTCCTATGATTGAAAAGGAAATAATATATAAGCATAACTGGATAGACAGCTCTACCTTTGCCAATATAGTAGGAATAGCTGCTGTTACTCCCGGACCTATTTCGCTGAATACCGCTACATTTGTAGGAAATAAAATGTTCGGCATATTCGGAGGAATGGTAAGTACTGCCGGGGTTGTGCTGCCGTCATTTATCATAACACTTTTTATATCCGGCTTTTATTTCAAAAACAGTGATCAGCTTATACAGAAAACTATTTTTTATGTTTTAAAACCTTTGATTGTCGGTATGATCTTCATAGCAGCACTGAATCTTTCCGTCCCGGCCTTTATTCATCTTAATAAGTCTGTCGACTATGTTTCTGTAATTTTATTTATTTTTTCATTTTTACTGTTATTAAAGACTAAAATAAATCCTATATTAATTATTTTTATTTCGGCTTCATTAAGCCTGTTGATAAATTCAATAATATGGTTACTCTGATAAAATAAAAAATTTATTTCTAAAATTTTATTTTACACAATATTATATCATAAAAATGCATAAAAGGTCTATTTAATATATTCAAAATTATTTTTATCTTTGAATCCCCGGATAAGCCCAAATTCCAGACACTCTAAATAAATCCCTGAAAATAACCAAAGTTTCATTTTCCTCTACTTTCATTGCATCATTCAGTGTCTTGTAATCCAAATAAACCAGATTATCCAGTGTAATTTTTAATCCTGCATTATCTGCCGCTTCCTGCAATAATGCCGTTCCTCTTCTTATATGACTTGCACTTGTTATTAGTATAACTCTTTTTGGGTTATATTTTTTTAATATTTCTGTTGAATAGATAGCATTTTCTACAGTATCTCTTGCTTTATCCTCTATTATAACTCTGTCTGCAGCAATTCCTTTTTCTATAAGCCATTTTTTCATAAGATATGATTCTGTAAGCCCGCCTTTTTGTACGCCTCCTGTGACTATTATATTGGCATTGGGATTAAGTCTCGCAGCTTCATATGTCTGTTCAAGCCTTTTTATGAGAACCTCATTCATAGTCCCGTCATTATTAAGAGCGTATCCCAGTGTAACTATAAAGTCAGCATTTTTATTTTCTGCCTTTACATTTAGCCTCATTTTACTTACATTTTCTATATTTTTGAATTTTTTCAGATAAGCTTCTGTTTTTTGAGGATAAATTTTCTTTAATGCGGCAATATCATTGTTATAAACAGTTATATTATTAGTAGCTTTTGCATATCCCGCATGCAGAATACCGGCTTCAAAATTTTTGGGATCCAGTTTCAAGATTTCTTCATAAGTAGCAAGTGCTTCCGGAACTTTCTTCTGAATGATCTGTGTAGAAGCTACTGAAAATTTCAGGTTTAGTCTTTCAGGATCAAGTGTACTTGCTTTCTTGAAAGACTCTTCTACTACGTCATATTTTCCTTTGAGAGTTATTCCCTTAAAGAATTCCTCTTCTACCTTTTTCAGATCCCCGCCGTTCCAATAGTAATAAATACCAGTTTGGGCAAGTTCATCAATCATTTTTTGATTTTCAAAATTTGTAACACATGGTTCTGCAAAATAAATACTAAATAACAGTAAAAAACCTATCACTCTTTTCATAAATCACCTCTATCACTATATTTTTTTTAATCTGAATTTCTGCCATGGCTGTATCTGGTCGATAAATCTGAAGTTACTGCTGCTTACTCTTCCTATTACATTGGTATTTCCTTCATTCTCAAAATCTTTCAGAGCTATATGAAGCTCTCCCTTGTATCTCGAATAATTGGAATTTTCTATAAGAACATCTCCTTTTTTTACACTTCTCGTATTATTCGGCTTAATTTCATATTCTTTATATTTTACTCTTGGAAGTGTCGAACGAACTGTATATTCACTTACATCTCCCCTGAAAAAATGAAGCTCTTCAAAGGCAATTTTTTCTTCTGTTTCGCTTATTTCAGTTTCCAGTTCCACATCCAGAACCATAAGCGCTTTATTTATTTCACTTAATTTTTTTAATTCCTCTTCACTCGCAAAACAGTTTGCAATTATTACATCATCTACAAGATTGGTATAGAAAAGGTCTTTAGCCTGTACATCTACAGGAAGAAATCTGTGTTCCTCCAGTGAGCATAATCCCTCTGATACCGGCCACGGTCCGAAACTAGCTGAATGCGAACTAATAAATGCTGCTACTCTTATTCCGTATCTCTTAAACTGCTCAGATCCTTTTATGAACTGCTTTCTTGAAAGTCCGGATCTTTTTTTAGGATAAAAATTATGACATCCCAAAAGCATATGTCTATCGGGATGATAAGAAATAATATTATCCAGATACCCTGTTACCTGACTTGCATTTAATTCAATCATAAGATTATAAGGATTAAAAGTCATAAGTGATTCTTCATTACCGCTGAATCCTTCATCAAGCCTGATTCCGTCTACACCCATTTCATGAAAAAAGCTCAAATCACCATACGATATTCCAAATTCATGAAATATATTCGGTACTACATCTGCAATTACTTCAAAATTATATTTTTTGGCATGTAAAATCATATCTTTAAAATCCTGCTTTATTTTCTCCTTATCACCTTCTGCAGACAGCAGGCATGTAAAGATCCTGCTAAAGCCGTATTTTGCTGCTAATTCTATATATTTCTTATTTTCTTCCAGTCCGGCATGCTCCGGATATACGGATATTCCCAGTTTTCTCATATACTTCTCCTTTCATTATATTTTTTATAATGCTGGTACATTTCTATTATAATATATTTTCAAAAAAACTTCTTCCCATATTTTTATTATGAGAAGAAGTCCGGGTTTTTATCTATGTATTCAGGTTACTGACTAATATTTTATCTATCATATATTTAAAAACAATTAATAATATTCAAACAAAAATACTGATTTTATTGAGCTGCTTCCTGTTTATTAAGTATATCTGCATATGCTTTCAGGAAAGGCAGATATAATATTGTTGATAATACTACAAGGAATGCACTTAATACAAAAGCCATTACATTAAAGTTAGTAGCAAGCAATGCTGCTATTGGTGACGGAGTAGTCCATGGAACCAGTGTTACTATTCTTCCTACAAGTCCTGTTTTCAGACATATCCATGCTATTGTTGCATTTATCATAGGTACGAACAGGAACGGAATGAACAATACCGGATTCATAACTATCGGAGCACCGAAAATTACCGGTTCATTTATATTGAAGATTCCCGGAACCACTGAGAGTCTTCCTATTGATTTCATATGGGCATTCTTTGAAAGTGCCATTGCTATTGCCAGACCTATTGTTGCTCCAGAACCGCCGAGATATACGAATGCATCAAGAAAACCACCTGCGAATATTCTTGGTATCTGCTGCCCGGCCTGCAATGCCGCCTGATTTTCCGCAAGATTGCTTAAAATAATCGGATTTATAACTGCTACCACGACGTTTACTCCGTGAAGTCCGCAGAACCACAATAAATGTACTATTAATAGTATGAACAATACTGCCGGCAGAGTATCCGAAGCTTTTATTATCGGTCTTACAATTCCCATAAGTAATTCAGGTATCATTACATTTGCCTTACTTTGTACAAGGATACTAAGCGGCTGAAATATAATTATTACCACAATTATAGGCATTAACAGTTCAAATGATCTTGCTATTGCCGGCGGAACTGACTCCGGAAGCTTAATTACAAATCCTTTTTTTAACATAAATCTGTATATTTCTACTGCTATAAAGCCTCCGATTATTGCTGTAAATAATCCGTTTGCATCCAGATACCGTCCGTCCATCACAGGCATCCATCCGCCTTCTGCTATGTGAAATAATGCAGGTCCTCCTGTTGCTTCACCAATTGGCAACCAGTCAAATTTAGCACCCATTATAAGGAAGGTAAATAATGATAGAAATCCTCCTGTAATGGCATTAAGCTGATACTGCTGTGATAGGCTGTATCCTATTCCGAAAGCTACAAATATAGACATTATTCCCATACTTACATAAAACGGCTGAACTAAAGATGCCTTATGCAGCGCCATAAAGTCTCCATACCACTTCACATACATAGGGTTCTTTACACCTTCTGAAAGTTCGGGTGCTCCTATCGGCAGATTTACCAATAGAAGGACTACTGACCCGACTATCAAAAACGGCATAGTATAAACAAATGAATCTTTTAAGGCTGTTAAGTATTTGTTTGTTGCTAATTTTGTTGCAATCGGCATAAGATGTTTTTCCAAAAACGCAGTAAATTTTTCCATATTATTTTCTCCTTTTCTTATCTATATATATTTAATTCCCATATATTAATAAAGTTAATTAATTTATTGAATATAGACTTTGAAGAGAAATTTTTCTCACTTTTCTCTTCAAAGTTATAACCTGTATGACCGCTCTATATATTAATAAAGTTAATTAATTTATTAGACATAATCTTAACCCAGAAATATATATTCTTCCTAACTTTAAATATTAAAATGCGTAACTTAGCTGCCCTGTCCACCACCACATATTGATATCTTTTCCATCAGAAGTATTACCCGGTGTCACAAGTTTTCTATCCTGTACATCATAAGCAAGTCCTAAGAAAAGACTCATTTTGTCTGTTATCTTAACATTTCCAAGTAATTCGTATCTGATTCTTTCAGCAAAATCAATATCATATCCTGTTTCTGTATTTGGTTTGTTTCTTAGGTTCTTATCAAGTGTCATTCTTATTCTCGGCATGATTTCCACTCTGTCATTAACCTTGAAAGTAGCCATTAATCTGAACTGTTCTTCTGTCATTCTGTAGCTATCATAGTATTCTCCAGTTGTATAGATAGTTGGTCTTAAAGATATTCTGTCTGTTAATTTAAATGTAGGTCCGAAGTCACCTTCCCAGTAATTACCATGATCTCTTCCAGATCCGTTTACATATCCTGTAAGAGGGTCTACCTTGTCAAATTTATCTTCATCGTGTCCTCCCACTAGCCATCCTGAGAAATACCCGCCGAAGAAATCAAAATCTGTCCCTAATTCTACTCTGTCTCTTGTTGATGAATTATACCAAGTTGATTTTCCATAATCTCTGTCTCTGTTTTCCGATCTGTACTTAAAATGAACTCCTAATTGGGGAATAACCTGATATCTGATTTTGTAATCCACTCTCATAGTGTCATAATCAGGAGAATTCCAATCTCCACCCCATCTTCTTTCTGCTGCTAAATCAAAATTCCATTTCCCAAGTCCGGCATTAAATCCTACTCCCCAGAATAAACCGTCTTCATAAGAGCCGTTGATAAGCGGTGATCCGTTATCAAAATCTTCTCTTTCCACATAAGTTCTTACTAAAAATTTCCATTCAGGCTGACCGGGAACCAGAATCTGTTTAAGATCGTCATCGCTCACTCCACGGTCATCACCATTTGCAGCATATGACACACCGCATGTCACTGCAAGAACTCCTAATAAAAATAATAATTTTTTCATGTGATATTACCTCCTAGAATAATATATAATTATAAAATATAACTAATCAAATAAATATTACCAAGCTGTTTCTCATGCTAAAAGTTATTTTCATTTCTTCACTGCTCCATTTTTTTACCCAGAAAAAGAGACCCTGGTCAATATATCACAATATTTAATTCAAATAATATTTTAATTATCTGTAAAAATTTGTTAATAATACTGTATCCAAGAGTCTCTTTCCCGAAATATATGTAATTTAAGTTACTTTAGTTTTCTTAATTCATCAGCCATTTTTTCAGCTTTCTGTCCTAACACTATCTGTACTGCGTCTTTTGATGGTCTGATTACACCTTTTGCTCCAAGTGCCTTTAATTTTGCATCACTTATGTTGCTTGAATCATTTACTGTAAGTCTTAGTCTAGTTATACATGAATCTATTGATTTTATATTATCTATACCGCCTAACAGTTCTACATATTTTGCTGTTTCTTCTGTTATTCCAAGATCAGGAGCTGTCATTGCAGCTACATCTTCATCTTCTCTTCCCGGTGTTTTAAGATTGAATGTTTTTATCATGAAATAGAATATCACAAAGTATAAGAAGAAATACACTACCCCGAATAAAGCTATCCCCAAAGGTTTCGTTGCTATTCCGAAATTCAGAAAATAGTCAATTGCCCCGGCCGAGAATGAGAAACCGTCTCTCATACCCATTGCATATGTTAATGCCATAGATGTCCCTGTTAAGACAGCATGAATTAGATATAATACTGGTGATAAGAACATAAACAGAAATTCAAACGGTTCAGTTATTCCAGTCAAAAATGCTGTTAAAGCTACTGATATAAGCATTCCGCCTACTTCAGATCTTCTTTCTTTTTTTGCAGTAAGATACATTGCTAATGCAGCACCGGCTACACCAAACATCATTACCGGAAAAAATCCTGTCATAAACTGACCAGCATTAGGATCTCCTGCAAAGAATCTGTTCAAATCCCCTGTTTTTTCATTGTAAGTTCCAAATACAAACCATACGAAACTGTTTAATATGTGATGTAATCCTGTCGGGATTAATAATCTGTTAAGCAGTCCGAATACAAATGATCCTATTGGTCCTGAATTTACAATCCATGTACCAGTTTTCGTAAAGAAAAGATCAAATATCGGATAAATAAGTCCTAGAATTGCACCTTCCGCAAGCGCGAATAAACCTGTAATAATAGGAACAAAACGTCTTCCGCCAAAGAAACCCAAAAATTCCGGAACTTTTATATCATGGAATTTATTATAAAGTAGACCTGCAGTAATACCTCCGATTATCCCTGTAAGTACACCCACACTGAATTTCAGATCAGGATATCTTGCAGCCACTATTGTTGTTGCTGTTGCCAATAATATAAAATGGGCTATTGCCCCTGCTAATCCTGCAGCACCGTCATTGTTTTTTGCCAGTCCAACTGCTATACCTATACCAAATAATACTGCCAGGTTATCAAATATTGCTCCGCCGGCACTTGCTATAAAAGGCATATTCAAAACATCCGGCTGTCCTATTCTTAAAAGTATACCAGCTATTGGAAGTACTGCGATCGGAAGCATCAATGCTTTCCCTAGTTTTTGTAATTTTGCTAACATTAAAACCACACCTCTCAAAATTAATTGTTCTTTTTTTATCAAATATTTTTTATTAATATTTTAGTAGCTTTACAGCGTTATCGCTGTTTGTAATTATTTCCTTATACTTGGAAAAATCTGTTTTTAAGATATTTATAAAAATCATATCAATAATTGTAAACTGTGTTATTCTGGATGTAGTGGCATCTAGCCGGAGATTAATATCAAAGCTTGCAGTTTTCAGAATAAAATCAGAGTAAGCATGAAGCTTGTTTTTAGTAAACTTTGTTATTGAAATTATTCTTGTTTTATTTTGCTTTGCCAGCTTAGCAGCTTCGATTATTTCTCTCGTTTCACCAGAATCAGATATCAGTATCAGTAAGTCATTTTTTCCAAGATTAGTAATCATGGAAAACTGTAAATGTGTGTCCAGATTAGTAAAAGCATTCATTCCTACTCTGGCAAGCTTATTTACAAAGTCTGTGGATACAATCGCAGAGTTGCCTATTCCTAAAACCACTATTCTTTCAGCTGCAATTATAGCCTCTATAACCTCTTCAAATACATAAACCGGATTCAGCTCAAGTGTCAGTTTTATGACATCTATATATTGATTGGCTATTTTTGTATTAGTTGTTGCTATATCATCACCCAGACTAATATTTTTTTCCAGAATATCTTCCTGATCTAATTTATTGATTGAATTTATAAGTTCATTAAAACTACTATACCCCAGCTTTTTTGAGAATCTGATGACAGTTGCCTGCCCCACATTGACTTTTTTCGATATATCATACGAAGTCATTGTTTTTGTCTTCTCAAAATTTTTCATTATGAAATTAGCAATTTTTTTTTCTGATTTTGTTAAATCGTTATATACAGATTTTAATTTCACTTGAAACATTGCTATCACCAACTTATAATTCATTTTCTGAATCATTATATGAATTCAAATTCACTATTATAATACCACGTTTTTTTCAAAAGTCAATAGGTTTAAAAAAAATATTTCTATTTTTTCAAAATATAATTTTTTATTTAAAAAAATTATTGAATTTTCATTCTTATAGACTTACATATAAATTTATATTGATTTTATTGGTAAAATTCAATTTCATAAATTTCAAATCAAATATTTTTAGAAATTATTGCTTTCTTAGAAATTCATATGATTTTTTCACAAAAACACAATCTAACCCTTATTTTACAATAAAAAAACTTAATTCAAAAATAGATTCACACTTATTCATATAAAATGAATTTTAATTTCTTTTTTACAGTTATTTTCTTATGGAAATACTAAAAATACTCTTTTTTTCATTTTTTTTATTTCAATTCAAAAAACCTTGATTTTTTAGACTTAATATAGTATAACTAATATAGATAGTAAAATTTATTTATTAAATATTATATAGAGAGGTGAATTTTTTATGAGACTTATCATTTTAAAAGACAAGGAAGATATCGGAAAGTGGGTAGCTTACCATACTGCAAAAAAAATACTGGAATTCAAACCAACAGAGGACAGACCATTCGTATTGGGACTGCCTACAGGCAGCACTCCTATGGAAACATATAAAAATCTGATCCAATTACATAAAGACAGAGTTGTATCATTCAAAAACGTTGTTACATTTAATATGGACGAATATATCGGACTGGCTCCTGATCATCCGCAAAGTTACCACTATTTTATGTATGATACTTTCTTTAAACATGTAGATGCAAGAGAAGAAAATATAAACATCCTTGACGGATTAACTACTGATATCAAAAAAACATGTGAGGAATACGAAGAAAAAATAAAATCTTACGGTGGAATAAAATTATTCTTAGGCGGTGTAGGTGAAGACGGCCACATTGCATTTAATGAGCCTGGTTCTTCGCTTGAATCAAGAACAAGAGACAAAGAACTGACTTATGATACTATTCTTGCTAATTCAAGATTTTTTGACAATGATATTACCAAAGTACCAAAAGTAGCATTAACTGTAGGAGTAGGAACTCTGCTTGATTCTGAGGAAGTAGTAATAATGGCAGACGGGTATAAAAAAGCAAATGCTGTACATCAGGGAATAGAAAACGGAGTTAATCATCTTTGTACTCTTTCAGCACTGCAATTACATAGAAGAGCAATTGTCGTTGTTGATGAATCTGCAGCTGTAGAATTAAAAGTAAAAACATATAACTATTTTAAAGAAATAGAAGCTGAAAATCTTGATACAAACAAATTAAAAGAGGAATTATTAAAACTGAAATAGAGGTGCTGTTCCATGATATTAAAAAATTGTAGAATTTTTGACGGAAATTCATTTATTAATGATACTGCTGTTCTAATTGAAGATGATAAAATCATTAAAACTCTGCCGGAATCTGAACTGTCAGATTACACTGACAAAGAGACTATTGACCTTAATAATTCTGTTTTATCACCTGGTTTTATTGATCTGCAGCTTAACGGATGCGGCGGTGTTCTCTTTAATGATGATATTTCCCGTAAAACATTGGAAATAATGAATGAAACAAACCAGAAATATGGATGTACTTCATTTTTACCAACATTAATCACATCACCGGATGAAAAAATATTAAAATCTCTTGATTTAATTGATAATATGAATGATATGGAGCAGATAGGAGTTCTCGGACTTCATATTGAAGGCCCTAATATTAGTCTTGAAAAAAAAGGAATACATAATGCTGAATACATAAGAATACTTTCAGATGATATGGTAGACAGAATTGTTTCTTCCGGAAATAAAACAGTAAAAATTATTACTATGGCTCCGGAAAAAGCACAGCCTGCACATCTTGAGAAATTAAAGGGTGCCGGAATTCATGTTTCTATCGGCCATACTTTTGCAAAATATTCAGAATGCGAGTCTAAAAAAGATTACTTCAAAAATGCCACACATCTTTTTAATGCCATGACAGAATTTGGTTCACGAGAACCCGGAGTTGTAGGTTTTATTTTTGATAAGAAAGATATTTATGCAGGAATTATCGCTGATGGCTTTCACTGTGACTTTGCAAGTATCAGAATAGCCCATGGGGTACTTCAGGATAAATTATATCTGGTAACTGATGCTGTAAGTCCAGCTGGTACTGACATGAAAGAATTTATCTTTGAAGGTAAGAGGGTTTTTCATGAAAATGGTAAATGCTTCGATGAAAACGGTACTCTTGGCGGTTCAGCCCTTGTTATGAATGCAGGAGTAAGAAATCTTGTCCATCATACAGGCCTGCCAAAAGAAGAAGCTTTGAGAATGGCTACTTCATACCCGGCCAAGGCAATATCTGTAGAAGACAGATATGGTTTTATAAAGCCCGGATATGTAGCTGACTTTGCTATTCTGAATGACAATTTTGATGTTTTGGGTATAGTCGCCAAAGGAAAATATAAAAAATTTAATTAATATAAGGCCGTGTCAATATATTTGACCGGCTTTTTTATTTTTTGTAAATTTAAAATTTTTTTACATAAAAAATGAGCCGTAAGGCTCATCTTCATTTTTATCATTTTAAAATACTGCTTTTAATGTCAATCCTGCTCTGTAATCATCCTGACTGTCATTCCCTTTAGCATATTCACCTGTAAGGAATATTCCGTATCTGTCTTCTACTTCCACACCTATAGAAGCTTTTGTTCTGAATGTTCCTTTTTCTTCCTCAGGTTTTGACAGCTTATGATAATCATTTTCTACAGCTGCGAGTCTTGCTTTTTCCCGTTCATTCAAATCTGCAAGCTCGTACTCATAAGCTACATCCAGTGATCCTTTCAGCTGCCAGCTGTTCTTGTTTCCAAGCGGTACAGCTCCTTTCAGCTCTACTCCTGCTCTTGGTTTTGCACTCCATGCGTCATTTCCTTCTACTTCAAGTCTTTCAAGACCGCTTTCTTCAAATGAAGGTCTTGTTACGTACATTGCTCTGAAAGCACCGTACGGAGTTATGCTGACTTGTTTTCCTATTTCAAACTCTTTTCCCAGTATATTGTCTGAGGTTACAGAATAAGTTTCATATGATCCGTTCATTTCCGATCTTTTATTCGGAGAAGGCCAGTCTATATTTCTGTCTATATTATGGATACTTACTCTTCCTGTAAGATCATTTCTTACTTTCCATCCGCCGGTATTATATTTATTATGCACTCCGAGCTGAACCGTATCTACCCATTCTTCACTTTCATTTCCGTCACTGAACTCAAATCCTGTATGTAAATAACCCAGTGAATATCCAAATGTATGTCTGTAGGTTCTTTCTACTTCACGCAGGGCAAGTACACCTGTTGTTGTATAATCATATCCTACTACTCCGTCTGTACCGTCTTTATGTTTTCCTTTTCCGGCTATTACATTTATCTTTACATTTTCCTTTGTATTATTTACAGAATTTGACAATAGATCCAGTGAATTTTCAAAAGCTCTGGCAATATCTTCCTCTCTCTGATTGATATTCGCATACACATTTCCTGCGAGACTTGCCATTACATCTCTAAAATCTTTTTCTGTAGTTATATAGTCAATCTTATCATATATTTTCAGTCCGTCACCTGTAGAAGAAGCATAATTCTCATTTAGAACACGTCCAAAATCTTCATACCATAAACCATCTGTAAAATCAGTATAAGATTTTCTTGTCATTACCATGTTACTTCCCTGAGCTGTTGCATCCCATGTTAAGGATTGAGAGATATATTCTCCTTTTCCAGATTGTCCCATGAAGATATTTTCCAGTATATATCTGTCTGCTGATGTTCCCTGTGAAAAATCAGGAGTTATCTCAAATTTATCCGGTATTGTACCACCAAATCCAACTTGATTTGATGAATTTGTAGTAGGTGTATTTGTAGAAGGGTCTACTTTTACTATTACCTTAACCCCGTCATAATTAAAGTTACTTCCCAATTCGATATTTATTACCCCCGAATTGATTAGTGTAGGCATTTCCGGAAGCTCGTAATATTTTGAAGTAGAACCTGTTGTTGTCCCGGTTGTATCATGAATGTTATTTATATTTATATTTGGTGTATATCCGATTCCCAGTCCTGTTCCGCTTATTATTATATTTCCTTCATTTCTTACTACTGTGTTTTCTCCTGACATGTAAATACCGTATACGTTATTTCCGTTTACTTTGATTGTCCCTTTGTTCAGAAGTTCTGCACCGTTTCTTACTGCTATACCTATGACATTTTCACCTGTCATATCTATTGTCCCGTAGTTTTCTATTTTTGTATTATCTGCAAATATTCCTATTGAATTATCGCCAGTTCCTATGATATTTCCATGATTTACCGAACTGCTTTGTGCATCTTTAACGTATATTCCTATTCCGTCTTTTCCTACTTTTACTGACGCAGAAGAGTCATTTTGTACACTTGAACCTTCCCCGTATATTCCTACAGAATATCCGCTCTTATATTTCTGTCCGTATTGATCAGTCAGCTCTATAAGATTTGAGTCACCCAGTAATATATCTGATGTGTTTCTTATGCTTCCTTCTGAAACCAGATTGCCAAGACTGTCATAAATACCCTTCCCAAATATTCCGATATTTGCTACTCCGGTATCGCCTTTTATCTGTGCATTATTTACTACTGATCCGGCCTGTTCCACATAATAGGCCACATTATTTGACCCGTTCATTGTTATATTTGCATTGTTTGTTATCAGACCTCCAGTTTTGGAATAAACAAATACACTGTTACTATCCATAGCTGCAGCCGCATTATTTGTAAAATCGGGCGCAATAGTTCCTGTGAATACAAAACCATAAGCATTATTACTATCTGTACCGCTTCCCATATTAAAGACAGTATTATTTACTATTGGAGAAGTTAAATCAGAAGCGTATACTCCTATAGAACCATTTCCGCCGGTAGTTATCGTTCCACCAGCCATATTTAAAGAACCGCCTCGTACATATATTGCAGTCCCGCCGCTGCCTGTGCTCATATTTCCGCTGTTTGTTACTGCTGCATCCTGTGAAAATATTCCGATTGTATTATCTCCGCCTGTTATTGTTCCTGCGTTAATTATAGTATCTCCCGCTGTCTGACTGAAGATTCCCACTCCCGGCTCATCCTGAGATACTGAATTCCCGATATTTATAATTCCTGTTCCGGAATTGGTAACAGTTTTTGCTGTTCCTCCGGATGTATAAATACCGATTGTACTGTTTCCTGATAAATTTATAAGCCCGTCATTTTCTATAGAAGAAGATATATTATTACCGAAAATACCTATTGAAGATTCTCCGGCACTTTCTATTTTCCCTGTTAATGTATTGCTTATTTTATCTCCGTCTTTCATATATATTCCCTGAGATTTAGCACCCAGATTTATCTGTCCGCTGTTTACTGCTGTAGAACCAGCTCCTGATGTAGATATTGCCGCAGATCCTGTTCCCATTGTTATTGTACCTTTATTGCTTAATCTTGAACTATTTTTACCGTAAATACCTATGGAACTATCTCCCAAAGCTATTGTTCCGGCATTTTCCCCGTCTGTATTTAAAGACATTGTAGGGAAAGACACAGCACTTCCATACTGTCCGTCTAATGCCATCGCCGCTGTATTCACTGCTCCCGGAGCTGCTGTTATAACAGAACCGTTTAGATATATAGCAGAATTTATACCTGCCATCATAGTCCCGTTATTACCCAATGTTGTATTTCCAGTGTATTCTATTTCTCCCCCAGTAATATTCCCGATAGAATAAGTAGAACCAGATGTAACTGTACCAAGCGTAAAATTATTAGTTATTGTTACACCGCTTGAAACTATGTTAAAAAGCACTGCATTTTGTCCGTCTATATTTATATTTCCAGTTCCTGTAAAGCTTGAAGGCGAATCCAGATACAATCCAAGTGCATTATCTCCAAACAGATTTATTGTCGTTCCATTCAAAGTAACATCACTGTCTTTGGCATAAAATGCAATTCCATTTTTCCCTACAGTTATCGTAGAAGCATTGTCTGTAACAGTTCCTTTGTCAACATAAACACCTACTGCATTTTCAGAATCCTTCAAATTTATTACTCCGTTTGCCAGATCCAGTTTTATATCTGATTTAGCAGCTCCGGAATTATTACTAAGAAATATTCCCACAGCTCCTGACCCTGTTCCAGATTTTATTAATCCGCTGTTTTTGATATCAAGCTTTCCATCACCAAATGATTGTGCAGTTCCCTGTTTATATCCTTCAGCAAATATTCCTGTTCCGCTCTTTCCTATCGTAATCTCCGAACCGGCTTGATTTTCTACCTTTGCACCGTTTACAGCATATATTCCTATTGAATTATCACCGCTTGCAGTTATTTTAGCATTATTCTTATTGTATATTTCTCCAAAACTCGAATACATTCCGACAGAATTTGCTCCGCCAAGGTTTATAACTCCTCCGTCATTTGTAAGAGTAACCATATTTCTTGCAAGAGGAGTTCCCGATGCATCCAGTCCATTTTCCTGTGCTATTGCTACATTGCCTGCTAAATTCCCTGTTATTGATTTTCCGTTATTTGTTATACTTGAAGTTGCAATTTCAAGGGCATTGTATGCATCAGAAGCAGAATCCAGATCTATATTCTGATCAATTCCCAATGAGCTTTTATACATCATATAAGTTTTATAATCAGTTGATGTGGGAGTAAAATTAATTCCCAAAGATCCCACCGCTCCGGCAGCAGAGCTCAGATCCACTGCTACATTATCCAGAATAAACAGTCTTGATCCGCTTTCCATATCAAGCGTCAGCTGTCCCTGTGTATTATTAAGCATATTTTTTATATAATTTTCAATTGCCGTAGCATTAATACTTCCGCCTGTTCCCTGATAATAGAATGCCGTCCCTCTGTCACCGGCATTTGTTCCGCCTTTTATACGGGCTGTTACATTATTCAAATCAAATTTACCATTACTTTCACTATAAAATAATAATGATTTCTGTCCTGTTTCCAGAAAAGTATCAGTAAGTTTGATTGATGCAGTGCTTCCTTTTGAATATAAATTAAATGCTCCGTTGGAAGTCTTGATATTTCCGTTTGTTATATCAGCAATACCGTCATTTGTAAAAATAGCAGTAGATTCTTTATCAGCTACATCGACATTAAGAGTACTTCCGGTTCCTGAAGATTCAAATTTCGAATACTGTCCGTTTACTATTACTCCAACAGATCCTACTGTTTTATTAAGCACACTGTCATAATAACTTCCTCCTGAAACAGACATTTCACCGCTGTTAACAATTGACGCTCCTGTCGCAGAGCTTGTTCCTGCTTTATCTACAACTATACCTTTTGAAGCATCACCGCTGACATTAAGTTTTCCGGAAAATTCTATTCTACCTCCGCCATTGCTGGGTGTAGTAGAAAAATCTCCTGCATAAATACCTGTCTGTCTTACACCGTTTAATGCATTTACCGTTATATCTCCATCTGTTACCAGCTTTGCCGTTTTTCCTATTGCTGCTAAAAGTACGTTTTCTATTCCTCCGTCACTTTCTATAAGCTGGTTTTTACCTGAATTATTTGTACTGTTACCGTCGCCTAATGTTAATGTCCCGTCCTCTACTCTTACAAGATAACTCTTTTTAGAATAAGAATCTGCTTTTATAAGATAATCATCAAGCGTTACAAGTGTATTTGCGCCGCCTGCAGTTAATTTATAATATAATCCTGTTGATTCTTCTACCAATGAAGGGTCATATCCGCTTCCTGCGTTTCCGGAATATGAATTTCCTTCACCACCGATTTTTAGGTTTATTTTACTCTGAGCTCCGTTTATTGGTCTTTCCAAATCTATACCTATAGACTGGTCACCCAGTATTTCTATTGGTGTGTCAAATACAATTCTTCCCGGTTTTGCCAAACCTGCAGACGGACTGTAACCGGTATATGCTCCGGCAGTATAAACACCCACATTTTTAAGACCATACATTTTTATCGAACCTGAATTAAAAAAGCTGGCACTATGTACTCTGTCATAATTGCTTCCTATGTTATATACAATACTTTCAGGTGCTCTCAGTTCTATTTTACCGCTTGCAGTATTATCAAAAATCTGTTCTCTTCCCGGCGTATTCCCAGATTCCAAAAATGCAAATACGGTTTGTCTCATAGAAGTATAGCCGCTTGTTGTCAGATCATTTAACCCTGTTATTTCTCCTTTATTTGCAAAAACTGAAACAGGTGTATCGCCGGAATAAGTATGTCCCTGCTGATTTACTGCAAGTACGTCCCTTCCCACCAGATTCATTTTTCCTTCATTTACTACATATTGAAAAAACGTTGAATTTGTATTTGGAACATATTTTGTAAATTCAGTTTTTTCAGCTGCGCTTATTCTTCCATTTGCTTCAAGCCAATCAAGTGTCGAAGCCTGTTCTCCATGTGCATCATAATGAAGAATATGCTGCGATAATGAAAGTGCACTGTTATCTCCTTCAAGTGTGAATGTTACTCCGGCACCCAGTCTTACTACCGGTGCTCCTACTATTCTGTAGAATCCCTGCATTGATACGCCTGATTGCGTTATCAACGAAGACGGAAGAGCTGCTGAAGTATACGCACCAGGAACAGTCGAACTTCCAGGACTTAGTCTTTGTCCGGATAAACTTATTGTTCCCGTTGCATTGTTCATAGTATAGCTGTAATTTTGAAAAGCAGTGGCTCTTATATTAATATCTCCCGTTATCATATCCCACTGACTTATTACTGCGTGACTGGAACCGCCCTGATAAAAATAAGCTCCGTCCGAATTTCCTCCTCCTGCACCTTTTACTGTAATAACAGGTACTGAAGTAAGAGTCGGTGATTCTACTTCCGGTGTAATAGGCTGAAAAATCAGCGTATTTACAACAGGTACATTTGCACTCTGAGGTGGCGTCACATTAAAAATTCCCGGACTTACATTTATTTCAGCAGGAGCTACAGGATTCAGAGCTGAAGGATCTCTTGTAATCCCTTTTATTGGTATGGAAACACCCAGATCTATTTCTTTACCAGTTTGCAGCGGCTGATATGGTTTTCCGATCACACTCTGCTCTATACCTGTTACTACATACTCCCCGTCTGCATTATAGTAGCCTGACGTCCCATATTCTACTTTAGAATGGTACCGGGCATTTTCACTAGTGTTATCATTATTCTCATTTTCATGATAGAACCCGCTGAAAAATATCTGCCATTCAAGATATTCCGGCTTTACTATATAGTCACTCTGAAGATATAGATCTCTTAATTCGTTATTTCTTTTATTCAATACTTTTTCTATAAGTTTATAATTATTATTGTTTGATTTTCCTGCTTTTATATTTTTTACCATATTGTTATACAATCTGTCATATTTTATACCAGACGCAGATTGTCCGGCATTTACATATGCCGGCAGCAATGCATTCATAGCTGCAAATGAAACTAATAATTTTTTATTTTTATTCATAATCTTTCTCCTGATAATTTTTTTCAATTATACTATCCTTTTATTTCTAAATACTTTAATTCTTTTCACACCTACTTTCTTATGTGTTTTAGATAATAATAGATATACCATATTTTACTAAACTTAAAGAAAAAAGTCAATGTTATATAAAAATTGTTATATACTGATAAAATTTTCAATATTGTTAGTATTATAAAAAAAATGTATCTCTATTTGTTAGAATTGTCTAACCTTTGAGATACACTTCACTTTATTTTTATTATATTTTTATTTTCCTATTTGCAGCTGTCTGTAGTTATATATAAAAGCCCTTGCCAGATCATATTCAAATGGAGAATTCATATCACCATATTTGAACTTTACCATTGCACGTGCATTTAGCCCTTGTGCTGTAGTCTTAGTCGGGAAAAATATATTTTTTTCTACTCCTATTTCATAAATTGTGCTGTCAAAAATTTCATTCTGTATTTCTCCGGAAACATAACCATCTACCAGCATTCCTACTCCGTCTCTTACTGTTGTCGGCCCTGTAAGAGGTACTACCAGATAAGAACCCGGATTTACGCCGTATACCCCCAAAGTTTCACCGAATGTCTCAGGATCATTTTTTAGTCCTGCATGTTTAGCAACATCAAATATTCCGCCGATACCTATTGTACTGTTTATGGCAAAACGACCTATTGAATTTAATGCTTTATCGGGTCTCAGCTGTAATATTGAATTAAATGTAGTCGTTATTTCACCCAGATTTACAAAGAAATTATTTATTCCCACTCTGATAGGCTTCGGAACAAAGGCAGTATATACACTGGTAATCGGTATGTATACATAACGGTCTACTTCTGTATTAAAGGCATACATTCTTCTGTTAAACGGTTCCAGACTGTCTTCTATATCTGTAAATTTGAATACCTTATCCGCTATTATGTAATCTTCATCAGGATATTTTATATTACTTGCCAGAATTCCGAAATCATCCTTTGGAATTACTACATAATTTTCTATCTTTTCTACTTTTCCTTCATCAATGATCAAATCTGGTTCAGTTTCTTCATTAACAAAATATTTGTCGGAATTTGGAATTTCTATTTCATCTGTAAATTCTTCATATATATTATTCTTATTAAATTCTACCTCTATCTGATCAGTATGGCTGCTGGAAAAAGCAGTATTCAAACCCATTGCGGCTGATAAAAGACAGCCTACCAACATAAATTTCTTCATTACTACTCCTCCTTTAACTTTTCCAGTAATATTTTATCAACATCTTCATGCCATAATATTCCAGTATGTCCTCCATACGGAAAAAATACCCTGTTTTTAAAAGTTCTTCTTATATAAGCAATATCAGCTTGATCTATCAGTATATCATCCAGTGATGTAACAAAAATAATATCTTCATTATGTGTTCTTATGAACTCTTCACTGTTTTTCATGGAAAATGTCATAAGAAAATCATTGTAACTTCCGCTGAACTTTCCATTTTTTACTAAATACGGATATAATATCTCCGAAGCATATTCATCATATGATATTGATAAACCATCCAGAAAATAATTAGTTACACTGTCGAACCTTGCAGGAACTTTCCCCGGTTTTACCAATCTTCCTCCGCCGTTAAACACATCACCGGTAAATGTAAGATTGGCTGAATAAACTCTGAACAGAAGCCCTGTAAGTATTCCTAAATCTCTGTCAGATAAATCCAGACCTTTCATTAATTCAGGAAGATTGTTCATATCAAAATTAGCCAGCTTTATATCTTTACTCTTTAGCATTTTTTGAAATATAGAATCAAAATATTTCTCTATTCCTTCAGCATCATATATTCCATTTTTCACAAGGTATCCGTCCAAAATCTGTGAAGCCTTAAATATGTCTGTAGGACTGCTTAACAGCAATGATTTTTTAATTCCTATTTTTTTCTGTTCACTGTCATATTCATGAAGAAGCAAAGACTGAAATCCTCCAAGACTGTATCCTGTAACATATACATCAGATACCTTCATAGTGCCGGAATACTTTGAAATAATCCCCTGCAGTATGCTATATACATCCTTTATATCATCTTTAAGATAGCCCGAATAGTTATTCTGCCCCTGACTTACTATAAAAGGCAACGTACTTGTAGAGCTTATGGCAATTACATTATATCCGTTGTCATTGAACATCATTCCCAGATACATCGACAGAGAACTGTCATATGTAGATCCTGTTCCTGATATGATTATCATCAGGGGTGCTTCTTCTTTCTGTATCCAGATATTATAATCATAATTTGTCCATTTTCTCAATATTTCAGGCATATTCTCCCTTGTTGCTTTCACATGATCTTTTTTAGGCAGCTTTGTTTTATTAAATTTATACCAGTCTTTTGATGGTGTTCCAAAAACAGTTGCCATGAGAGGACTGTCTTTATATGGGTAATTCTTAGCTACTTCATATACATCATCATTTTCAGCACTGAACGAAATGACAGAAAATATAAACACCATTACTGTCAAAATCAGTTTTTTTAACTTCATACTCTAACTCCTTATATATCTATTTTTTATTTCCTGAAATTAATTTACATTATATCATTTTTTTTTATATTCTAAAATAAAAAATGATTAAACTATAAAATATTCTATATTTGTATCTTGACGGCAGATAATTAATTAATATTTATATATCCACACTTACTATTCTCGATTCCCCTATTTCCTTATTCATAGTTACTCCGTAAAGTCTGTGGGATCCTTTCATTGTTTCTTTATTATGTGTAATAAGAATAAACTGAGATTTATTTGTAAACTCATTTAGAAGTTTCACTATCTTTTTAGTATTAGCATCATCAAGTGCTGCTTCTATTTCATCAAAAAATGTAAACGGACTAGGCTTAAATATAAATATTGCCATAATGAATGAGACTGCAAGCATTGATTTTTCCCCGCCGGATAATAACAGCAAAGTCTGCTCCGGTTTATTTTTATATTTTACACTTAATTCCAGACCGGTTTCGAGCAGATTTTCCTCATCCAGAATTTTTATTTCCCCTTTGGCATTATTAAGTATTTCCTTACACATATAAACAAAGTTGCTGTTTATTTCTTTTAAAGCATATGAAAATTTTTCGGTTATCTCACCTTCTATATCCTTTATAAGCGTGAAGAGTGATTCCCTGCTTTTCAAAAGATCCTCTTTCTGTTCATATAATAATCTGTATCGTTCCTCTTCTTTTTCATATTCTTCTATAGAAGCAAGATTTACAGGTCCTATATCCATTCTTGACTTTTCATTAACCGACATTTTTCTTCTTGTAGCTGCCAGAATATTATCATCAGATATTTCCTCATATTCTTCATCATTAATTTCTTCTGACTGCATTTCCTCATATTCCTGCCCGAGATATTCCAGTTCCTTGGTTAATTTTGTAAAATTTTCTACATATTTTACATGCTCGTTTTTATTAAGAATGATTTTTGTTTCCACATCCTTTACCTTACTTATCAACTCTTTTTCGCCTGATTCCAGTTTTCTTATTTCCAGCTCAAGCTCCTTTATCTCTTCAAGAAGCTTTGAATTCTCCTTGTCTTTTTTATTAATAGTATCCAGTATCTCTTTATTTTTTACGCTCAACTCTTCTTTCAGATTTCTGTTTTCAGAAAAGAAAGAGTCCAGTTCCAGCTTCTCATTCTTCAGTCTTTCGTATTCACTGCTGATTTCTTCATATCGTGCCTTATAATTCATAAATTTTTCATTTAATATGGCACTTTCTATGGATATTTCATTAAGCTTAGCAGTAAGCTCCCCCGTATCTTTTATTTTTTCCTTTTTTTCAGCTGTTTCAATAATGAGCTTATTATTATTTTCAATATTAAGATCAATCTGTGAAATTAATTTTTTATTTTCTTCGATTTTCAAAATTTGTTTTTCTATAAACTCCTTATTATCATTTTCTTCAAAATTAACAGTATCCAGTTCTCTCTTACTTCTGCTGTATTCAGATTTTGCACTTTCAAATTCGTTGTTAAAATCTCTGTTGCTGCTTTCCAAATCCTGAAGAATAATTCTTTCTTCCTGTAAATGTTCAGCTGTCTTTTTTTCAAGAATTTCTGCCTTTTCTATTTCCGCTGTACACAGCTCTGTTTCTTTTATTAAGCTTTCAAGTGAGCTGTTTATTTCTCCGAGTTCTTTTTTTCTTTCAAAAAGCTCGTCTTTGCCTTTAGTTTTAAAACCGCCGCTTATTCTCCCCCTTGAAGTTATCAGTTCACCGTCTACAGTAATAATTCTGTCATTAAAACCATTTTTCAGTATTTTCAGTCCGCTGTCCAGATCCTTTACCAGAATAGCATTGCCAAATACAAAAAAAGCTGCCTTTTCTATCTTTTTATCATAACTGACTATATCTCTTACAAATCCGACTATATTTTCTCCAGCAGGAAGTTTGTCTATAAATCTTCCTGTTTTTATAGTTTCCAGCGGAAGAAAAGATGCCCTTCCTATTTTTTCATTCTTTAATATTTCTATACACTTTTTGGCAGTGCCGTCATTATCCGTAACTATATCCTGAAAATTACTTCCCGATAATATCTGCACAGCATAATGATATTCTTCCGGTATTGTTATTAGATTGGCAAATGCACCCAAAACACCGTCAATTTTTTTATTTAATATCAGCTTTATTGATCTGCCAAATGTTTCATTATTTTCTATAATATTTTCTATGGCTCTTTTTTTAGTCGACAGATTTGTATTTTTATAATTCAGCTCATTAAGTTTTTTTAGTATAAGGTCTTTATTTTTTTGTATCTCCTGAAGCTTTTCACTGTTTATCTTAAGATTTTGTTTTTTTTCTTCAAGATTTTCAAAATTTTGGGAAGAAGTTTCCTCATACTTTTTTATCGTTGCACTTATTTTATCAAAATCTTCAAGTATTTTTTCTTTTTCTTTTAAAATAGAGTTTACCCTTGCTTTTGCAAGATTTATTCTTTTTTCCAGATCTTCAAGCTCGCCATTTAGTTTTATCTTTTCTATTTCAGAATTTCTATTTTCACTGCTCAGGCTTTCAAGAGTTTTTTCAATTGCAAGGCTTTCTTCCTTTATGGATTCCAGCTCTTTCTCAAGGTTATTTTTATCGTTATTTTTTTCATCAAATACTTTTTTTATCTCATCAAGCTCTTTTTTACTATTTTCAAGTACCAGATTTTTTTCTTTTAATTCATTTTCTATATTGTCTTTTCTTTTACCTTTTTCCTGAAACTCCACCTCAAGATTAGATGACCTGTTATTAATTTCGGAAATCTTATTTTTCAATATTTCCAATTCTTTGAATATCTCCATATTAGCATCTTTTTTTTCCTGAAGCCTTGTATAAGAATTTTCCCTGTATTGGTTTATTTCTCTTAATTCCGCCTCTTTTACAGAAAATTCATTTTCTACTTCTTTTATTCTTTCATTTAATGCTTCGATTTTATCTTTCATATCTTTTTTATCGATATTTTTCTGATTTATGTTATAGTTTACAGTCATCAGCTTCAAAGTGTTTATCTTTCTTGTAAGTGCTTTATAAAGCTTTGCTTTATCACTCTGTTCCTTTAATATGCTTACTCTTGAGGCAAGATCATTTTCCACATATTCTATTTTCTCCACTTCACTCTGAATATCATTCAGCTTTTTTACGGATTCTTCTTTTTCTGTTTTGGCTCTTTTTACACCTGCTGCCTCTTCTATGAGCTCTTTTAATTCTTTAGGAGTGGAGCTGATAATCTTTTCTACTCTTCCCTGCCCTATGATGGAATAAGCCTGCTTTCCTATTCCAGTATCCATAAACAGATTATTTATATCTTTCAGACGAATTTTTCTGTTATTTATTAGATATTCATTTTCTCCGCTTCTATATATTCTTCTGGTAATTTTCAGATCTGTAAAATCTATATCAAGATATCTGTCGCTGTTATCTATGATAAGACTTACTTCCGCCACTGATTTGGCTTTTCTGTTTTTCCCGCCGGAAAATATAACATCTGAACTGTCCTTTGCCCTTATGCTCTTATAGCTCTGTTCCCCCAGCACCCAAAGAATTGCATCAAGAATATTACTCTTCCCGCTCCCGTTAGGTCCGACTATTGATGTAATACCGTTAGTAAAGTCTATTACAGTCTTTTCGGCAAATGATTTAAAACCGTTCAGCTCTAATGCTTTTAAATACATCTTTCCTCCGATTGTAGATTTATTATAATATTATATCATAAATACAGAAAATATATAAATAAAAATGAGCATAATCTATTATGCCCATATCTATAATCCGTCTATTTTAGCAGAAGTTTGCCGATTATTCTATTATCTGCAATAAAATCAAGATACTTCGCCTCGCCCTTTATTTTATAATTTAATTTTACTTCACGACCTGTTCCGGCAGGAATAGCCTCAATTTCATATGAATCCTTCATGGAACCTGCCTCACCTGTAGCCAGATAATCCGTAGTATTTTTATAAAGCACGCCCTCCTCTGTTTCTACCTGCAAATGAGAAGGTTTGATATTTACTAAAGGATTTTCACCGCCATTTTTTATTTTCACAGTTAACAGATAAAATTTTTCGTCTTCATTAAGTCTGCTTTCCATCTCTTTCTTTACATAAGAATTACTCTCTTTGCTCTTTCTTTCTACTGCACTTATTACATATATTTCTTCTTCTTCAGTCTCTGATTTGAAAGTTATTGTTAATTCTCCGCCTTTTTCTGTAATTTCCGGCTCCTCCTTTTTTTCTTTTTCAGCTGGTACAGTATTCTCTGTCTCTGCCTTCTTAATAACTTCCTCTTTTTTGGGAAAATTACTTGTAGATTTGTTACAAGATATCAATACTGCTAATAAAACCAATATCAAAACATTTTTCATTTTATACTCCTCCATATTAAAATCTCAAATAAAAATACTGCATCAAAACATATTTATTTCAAAATACAAAATTATTGTTATTTTATCATAATTTCTGTTTATCAGCAGTATTATATTTTAGTATTTTTTTACATTACTATTACCAAAGTCGGCTCTTTAGGAGCTCTGTATCCGTTTTTATCTCCCGGAGTAGAATTCCCAAGCCAGTCGTAAATAAATTTTATCTGATCATCATAGTGTCTTACACACTTGTGTGATTCTCTGTATGTTCCTATTTTTTTTGCAGTTGTTGCTTTTCTTGCATCTCTGTTTGGTCCGTAAGAAGCAGGAATTCCGTGAAGATATCCTCCTCCGCTGAATCTCACCGCATATGCAGCTTCTCCGTCTATTACCACATCTGTTCTCCCGGCAATCTTTTTACTATCCTCTACCTGCTCATTTGATCTGGCTCTTCTTGTATAAACCATCACAGGTTTTGAATATGCAACAAGAAAATCACCGTACGGCGTTGCATATGAAGAAGCTCCGTCATCCTTTCCCGTAGTAACAAAAGAGTAAGTTATTACATTCCACTTTCCGTCAGTTTTTTCCATTACTGCTTCATTTTCACTTTCGGAATCCACTATTATAAAACGGTTTATTTCAGCAGTAATATTGGCATTTTTCAGCTTTGTCTTATTGGAAGAGCTTATATAATACGGTCCTCCGTATGCCAATGTCTCCACCTTTATGAAGCCGCCGCTCTCATCAAGTATTTTTAGTATAGACCTGTCGGGAATATTTATGAATTCCTTTGAGTTAGGTGCTGTATAGCCTCTTATACTCTGATTTTCCCTGTTTCCGAATTTATCTTTCGGGGTATTTACATCTTTGCTTAGGGCTACATACTGATCTACCACGTATATATCCTTTTTTTCACTAAAGGCCTGATTCAGAAATTTGTTTGTCTTATCTATTCTGTTTGCCATTTCATTCCAGTTAAATTCTCTTTTTAGTACACCGTCTGCGTATACGTATCCGATTCTTTTATCTGAAAGCTCTACCTCATACCAGTCATACTCGCTGTTAACACTGTTTCTGTCCAGTTTTCTCAGAACTTTTATTTTCTCGGGATATTTTGCATTAATAATAATTTCTGACTGATAATTTGGCGCCTTTCTTATTTTTACATCAGATTTTACAAAAACAAAATTATCCAGATCCTTAGGTGCATTTTTATTGTATTTTAGATTAAAAGTCATGTTATCAGGCTTTTTATCACTGTATTGTTCCAGTACCTTATATCCTGTTTCTCCGGTTATTTCAGCTGTTTGTGTATTTTCAGGCTGTTTCTCCGGATTTTCTGCCGGGACTGTTTCCGGTTTTTTAGGTGTTTCTTCTGGTTTCTTTGTATTTTCTTCCGGTTTCTTTACAGTTTCCTCGGGTTTTTTCACCGGAGTCTGAGTGCCTGATGTTGTCTTCTTGCCAGCTTTATATTCAAAATAATTGGCGATAAAATCATTTGTAAATTTACCAAATTCACTTCCAAATGTATCTGTAGGAAATACTTTTTCAGTTTGATAATCTTTTTTATATGTGTCATTTCCCTGATTTATATATGAAACATAATTGGTAACTACATTAGTAGATACTACTTTGTAATATATTAAAAGTATATCTGCCTGTCCGTCCTGATTTAAGTCAATTTTCTTTTCATTAAGGCTCCATCCGTCCAGTTCCATCTTTGAGCCGTTATATTTGTCCGGTACTTTCAGTAATTCTGAAAATATCATAAGAGAAAACAGCATAAAAAGAACAGCAATTTTTCTTTTCACGGTTATACCTCCTTACTTCTACCCTGTATCTGGATTTTCATAAGTCAGGGCAGTATTTTATAATACAATTACAACTGTAGGCGTAACTGGTTTTCTATGACCTCTTTCATCATTAGGAGAAGCATCTCCCAGCCAGTCATATACGAATTTTATCTGATCGTCGTAATGTCTTACGCATTTATGTGATTCCTTATAAGTTCCGATTTTTTGTCCTGTATAAGCTTTTTTGGCTGCTGTCCCGCCGCCGTACGTTGCAGGAATACCGTGAAGATATCCGCCTCCGCTGAATCTTACCGCGTAAAGCGCTTCGCCTGATATTACAAGATCGTCTCTTGAAGCTACCTTTAAGTGTTTTGCCACTTCTGTCTCGTCTTTTTTTCTGTTTCTTGTATACTGCATTACAGGCTTGCTGTATGCTACTAAAAATGCACCGTGCGGTGTTTCATAAGATGAGTATCCATTATCTTTTCCTGTTGTAACAAAAGAATATGTTATTACATTCCACTTATCATCAGCTTTCTCCACTATAACTTCTGACTGGCTGTCAGGATCTATTACGATAAAATGCTTGATTATATCCTTCAGCTCTGTTTCCTCTGCTATAGTATTCGGGTTTGCCTTGATATAATAAGGACCGCCGTAAAACGGAGTTTCGATTTCATAAAAACCGTCTTTTTCAGAAATTATTCTGAATATTGTCCTGTCGGGTATATTAATATACTCTTTTGAATCCGGGCTGATAAATCCTTTTACACTCTGGTTGGGACGGTTATTAAATTTATCTTTTTCACCGTAATAATCCCTCGAAAGAGGTGCATAAGCACTTATTGTATATAGTTTCTGTTCTTTTTTTAGTGTTTCGCTGATAAAATCATTTACTATATCCATTTTATCAACCATTGCACTCCATTTGAAATTTCTCTTCTCTACATTTTCCGAAACAGGTATGTATCCTTTTTTACCGTCAGCAAGTATTACTTCATACCATTCACCGTTGATATTTGATTTTATCAAAGATGTAGTTTTTATTTTCTGAGGATATTTTACTGTTTCGATAACCTCTGATGTAAGAACCGGTTCTGAATTAACATCGACTGTTTTCTTTATGAATAAGAAATCGTCAAATTTTGGCGCATTTTTATCATATTTCAGTTCAAACTTCATTTCTTCTGGCTTGTAAGTATCAAAGACCTCTATCTCCCTTGTCTCGTTTTCGGATAATCCGTCAGTATTGCCCTTTACAGTAGCTGTCAGATTATTTTTATAAGTATCAAGCTCCTTAATAAAATCATAGCTGTATTTAAAGTTTTTTTCCGACTGTAATATGAGTTTATATTCGCTTCCTTTTTGTTCGTAAACATTGAAAAATGTGTCCATACTGTTATCATCAGTATTTCTGTAATAAACTGCCATTTTAGCAGGCTTTCCGTCTTTCAGTGTTATATCGCTTTCCAGTAATTCATAACCATCTATTTTCATTTCTTTATTTTTGTATATTTGCGGTGCTTCGAACCCGTATGAAAATACCGAAATAATTAATGAACATAGTAATATTTTTAAGTTCTTCAAGTTATAAAACTCCCTTTCTATAAAATTTGCACCTATATTTTATCAAACTTTTCAGCAAAAATCAATGATCTCAAATTTAATAATTTGTACCTGAACTCATTTATTTTCAGAATTCCCAAATGACAAAACATGTATATACAAAAAATCTATAATAAAGAAAACCTCTTTTTTAAAGAGGCTTTCTGTTATCATAGTTCATTTATATTATCAGAATAAATGAACTTTAAAACGTTAGAATGTCGGCATTACTGAACCTTGATATTTCTCCTCGACTATTTTCTTCATTTCATCACTATGAAGTACTTTTATTAATGTCTGTATTCTTTCATCATTTTCGTTTCCTTTTAATACTGCGATAATATTAACATACGGTGAATCTTTGCTCTCTACTGCAAGACTTTCTCTTGGATTAAGCCCGTTTTTCACTGCATAGTTTCCCGGAATTACTGCTGCACCCACTTCTTTTAATCTTATCGCTATCTGATCAGCTGTTATTGTTGTTATTTTCAAATTTTTAGGATTTTCCACTATATCCTCAAGTGTAGCTACAACATTATTTGGATCCTTTAATTTTATAATACCGTTTTTATCCAGCAGTATCAATGATCTTGCCAGATTCGTAGGATCATTTGCTATCAAAATTTCTGCTCCGTCTTCCAGCTCGCCAAGAGCCTTATATTTATCTGAATAGAGTGCAAGCGGCGCTGTATAGCTTCTTGCCACATCCACTATATCTGTTCCGTTTTTCTCATTATAGTTATCTAAAAACGGTTTATGCTGAAATATATTGGCATCAACAGATTTTTCCGTAAGAACCTTATTCGGCATTACATAATCATTAAAAATCTCTACTTTAAGCTCTATACCTTCTTTTGCCATAAGCGGTACTGCTTCTTTCAGTATTTCACCATGAGGCTCAGGCGTAGCTGCTACTGAAAGAACTTTTTTCCCTTCAGGTTTTGCCGCTGTATCCTCTTTGTTTCCGCATGAAAGCAAAAATGCCCCCATTAGTATTCCCAGTAATATCTTTTTCATTTTTTCCTCCTGTTATAAGTATTTCATTGTATAGAATATCTTTAAATCCTTTATCTTTAGTGCAGTGTCCTGCTCACAATTAGTAAAAAAACTTTAATTAATTTATCATCCTGCACGGCAGAAATCATATAAACCAGTAACAATGCCGTAATCATTAAACATTTAGCTGATTATGACCAGAACACTACACTAGATAAAAAGTTTTAAAAAAAATCAGATAAGAATTTGGAAAACCTCTTTCTGATTTTTTATTTTATTAAAATGCCGGTACTACAGATCCCTGATATTTTTCTTCAATAAATTTTTTAATTTTTTCACTTTGAAGTGCTTTTACCAATTTCTGTACTCTCTCGTCATTTTCATTTCCTTTTAGAACCGTAATTACATTTGCATAAGGTGAATCCTTATCTTCGATAAATATGCTGTCTGTAAGCGGATTCAGATTATTTTTCATTGCAAAATTACCATTAATTACCGCTGCCCCGACTTCACCAAGTCTTGTTGGTATCTGATCGGCATTTAATGCTGTAACTTTTAGTTTTTTAGGATTTTCAGCTATATCCTCAATTGTAGAGTCAAGTTTTTGGTTATCCTTTAATTTAATTATTCCGCTTTTATCCAGTAATATCAATGCTCTTCCTCTGTTAGTAGGATCATTTGGAATTAATACATCTGCACCTTCAGGCAGTTCAGATAAATCCTTAACACTTTTAGAATATACAGCAAGCGGTTCCACATGTATTTTTGCTACTGCAACAAGTTCCATGTTATTTTTCTGTGCAAATTCTTCCATATAAGGAACATGCTGAAAATAGTTCGCATCCAGCGTTTTTTCTCCAAGAAGTCTGTTTGGAAGTACATAGTCATCAAATATTTTTATTTCAAGATCTACTCCTTCTTTTTTTAGTTCATCTTTTACCTGTTCAAGAATTTCTGCATGCGGTGTTGGTGTTGCTCCGATTACCAGTTTCTGTTCTTTCTGTGCATCAGGATTCCCTGCATCAGCTGCGGGTGTTTCTTCTTTTTTCCCGCATGAAAATATTACACCTAATGTCAGAATTCCTATTAAAAACTTTTTCATTTTGTTACCTCCTATTTCCCTCGTTTTTTATATATTTTTTTTACTATAAGGTTGCCAACAAATTGTATTACCTGTACCAATAATATAATGATCAGTGTTGCTTTCCATATTATAGCAGGATTGCTGTTCTGAAAACCGGCTACTACCGCCTGGTTTCCAAGTCCTCCTCCGCCTACTATACCTGCCATTGCAGAATATCCTATAAGTGTTATAAGAGCAAGTACCATTCCGTGTATCAAAGACGGAAGTGCTTCCGGAAGCATGACCTTTGTTATTATATGAAAATTAGTAGCTCCCAGCGATTTTGAAGCTTCTATCAGTCCCTTGTCTACCTCATTCAAAGCGCCCTCTATTACACGTGCAACAAACGGAGCCGACCCAAGTGCCAGATAAACAATAAACGCTTCATTCCCGAATGATTTTCCTATAATGCCTCTTGCTATAGGAATCAATACTACCATTAATATAATAAAAGGAATTGATCTTGTAATATTAATAAGGATAATATCCAAAATTTTATTCAAGCTTCTGTTAGGTGCAATATGATTTTCAGAGCTTGTCACAAGAAGGACTCCCAGAGGCATTCCTATAAGCAGTGCAAAAAACATAGATATTAAAACCATATATACGGTTTCCCAGAGGGGAATAAGCATATTTCCAAAATTAAAAAATTCAGCCCAGTCAAATTGCATTATACTTCCTCCACTTCTATCTTATTTTCTTTCAGCCAGTTTATCGCACTGTTTCTATCTGTGTCGCTCCCGAGAATCTCTACCAGAAGATGGCCTACCTTGTCATCTGCAAGCTCATCTATAGTACCGCCGAGAATATTTACATCCAGTCCGTATTTTTTTACCATGTCTGATATATAAGGTTTCTCAGCCTGTTCTCCCTGAAAATTCAGTTTCAGCATTTGTTTTCCTGTTATTTTCATTTTTTCTTTTTTATTTTCTGTTTCAGGTGCTATATGTGATACGAATTCTCTTGTGAGCTCATTCTTGGGATTCAGGAATATTTCCTTTGTGCTTCCCTCTTCTATCAGTTTTCCGTCAGACAATATAGCAGTTCTGTTACATACCTTTCTTATTACTTCCATCTGGTGGGTTATCAGTACTATAGTCAGTCCCAGTTTTTTCTGAATATTTTTCAGCAGCTCCAAAATAGAGACTGTAGTTCTGGGATCCAGAGCACTTGTAGCTTCATCTGAAAGCAGAATTTCGGGATAATTTGCCAATGCCCGTGCAATTGCTACTCTCTGCTTCTGACCGCCTGACAGCTGGCTTGGATACACATTTCTTTTGTCTTCAAGCCCCACTAATTCAAGTAATTCGTCTACCCTCGGTTCTATTTTATTCTTCGGCCATCCGGCCAGCTCAAGGGCAAAAGCTACATTGCCCTTTACATCCCTTGAGCTTAAAAGATTAAAATGCTGGAATATCATTCCTGTTTTTCTTCTATATTCCAACAGCCTTTTTTTAGGTAATTCTACTATGTTTTCTCCGTTTACATAGATTTCTCCGGAGCTTGGTTCCTCTAACCTGTTTAACATCCTGATAAAAGTTGACTTTCCTGCTCCGCTCAGTCCCATTATTCCGTAAATGTCATTTTTATTGATTGACAGTGAAATATCGTCCACAGCTTTGAATTCTTTGTCCACATTTGTATATATTTTAGTCAGATTCTTTACTTCTATGTGTTTTGCCAACTTTTCCACCTCTCATTATTTTAAGACAATTCCGAACTTACATCTGAATATGATGATTCTGCTTTTTTGATTCTCATTTTTTTGTCTCCCTCGAAATCTCCGCCTTCAGATATTGCAAATACTTCCGATATTATTGTACCGTTTACTTTTCCTCTTTCACCGATTTTTACTTTTGTAGCTTCTACTTTTCCCAGAAGAGTTCCGTTTATTACAGCTTCTTCTGAATAAATTTCACCGTTTACTATACCGTCTGTCCCTATAATTACAGAATCCTTAGAAACTACTTTCCCGTCTATTTTCCCCTCTATCTGTATTATTCCCTCAGTTACTATATCACCTTTCAGTTCTGTATTTTGTGATATTACTGTTATATTTGTTTCCGAAATCATATTATTTCCTTTAGAAAAGACTCCCATTCTATACTCCTCTCGTTTTTAAATAAATATTCAAAATCATCTTCACTCCATTTTATAAAATTCATAGGATCAAGCTGCACCCCGTAGAATCTTATTTCATAATGCAGGTGCGGTCCGGTGCTGTTACCGGTATTTCCGCTTTTGGCTACTACCTGCCCTTTTTTTACAAATTCCCTTGTTTTTACCGAATATGAGTCTAAATGTGCATAAAAGCTCTGCAGCCCGAAGCTGTGATCAATTATTACCACATTTCCATATCCGTTTTGCTGTCCTGCAAAGCTTACTATACCATCAGCAGTAGAAAATATATCAGCATTCATTCCTGTTCCGAAATCAATCCCTTTATGATCTTTCTGTACGCCTGCTATAGGATGTATTCTTCCGCCGAACGGACTTGTTACTCTTGTATCCGGTTTTACAGGATATGAATTTGGTATCATTGTGAGTACTTTTCTTTTTTTTGTTTTTGATACCTCATTCAGATTACCCATTGTAGCTTTTTTATTTTCTCTTTCCTGTTCCCTTTTCTGTTCCTCTTCATAATCATTCTTAAATTTTCTTAGTTCGCTGTTTTGGGATAAAATATCTATATTTTTTAGATAAGACCCTCCAAGAAATAATAAAGCAATTATAGAAATTAACAGATATATTGTTACGGAAATTCCCAGCATAGAGACTATCTTTTTTATTTTTTGACTGAATTTATAACTTTTGATTCCTTTTGAGTCAGTGATTGTAACTATAAAAGATTTCTTCATAATCTTGTTACATCTTTACTTTTTCAAAAATTCCCTTACTCTTTCAGAAGAAGAATTTTCAAAAACTTTTTCAGATGTTCCTTCCTCAAGTATTTTTCCTTTTTCCATAACTATTACTTTATCGGAAATTTCTTTTACAAATTTCATTTCATGGCTGACTATTAACATTGTAGTTTTTTCATCTCTCAGCTTCTTTATCAGATCAAGAACCTCTTTTACCAGTTCAGGATCAAGTGCCGAGGTCGGCTCGTCAAATAACATAATATCTGGATCAAGCGCCATAGCCCTCGCTATTGCAGCTCTCTGTTTCTGACCGCCTGACAGCTCATTTGGATAATTATCTATTTTATCTATAAGTCCCACTTTTGCCAGCATCTGTTTTGTTATTTCATCAGCTTCTTTAGCAGATGCTTTTTTTACTACCTTCAAGGTTCTTGCTATATTATTTCTTACAGTCATATGAGGAAAAAGATTAAAATTCTGAAATACCATGCCGGTTTTCAAAAGTATTTTTTTCTTTTCCTTCTTATCCATAGATTTTTCAGTTATATCGTAACCTTCTATAAGTATACTTCCGCTGTCTACTGTTTCAAGATCAGCTATACTTCTCAGCAGTGTCGACTTTCCGCTTCCCGAAGGTCCGATAATGGAAACTACTTCCCCTTTTGCCACTTTCAGTGAAATATCATTCAAAACCCTGTTTTCACCGTAACTTTTGCTTATATTTCTTATTTCTATAATGTCCATGGCTATACTCTCACCTTATTTCTTTTCTCCATATTTTTAAATATTCTGTCTATAAGGAAACTAAGTCCCAGATAAATCAGTCCGGCGTAAAAATACGGAGTTATTATGGAATATCTGCTGGCTATCTCTTTGGTTGTTTTTAATATTTCCGTTAATGAGATTATGTATATAAGTGCAGTATCCTTTACCAGTGTAATTGCCTCATTTCCAAGTGACGGCAGTACTCTTCTGATTGCCTGCGGCAGAAGAATATACCATATTTTTTTGAAATATGAATAACCAAGTACTTTGGCAGCCTCATCCTGACCTTTATCAATGCTTTCCAGTCCGCTTCTTATTATTTCTATAAGATATGCAGTATAATTTATTATGAATGTAATAAGTGCAGCCGGCATTCTGTCAAGGACTACTGCGTTATTAGTCAGCGTAGGCAGTCCGTAATATATAAAGAATAACTGAAGTATCAGAGGTGTTCCTCTGAATATCCATGTGTAAAATGATATACTTTTTTTTATGATCACAGAATTACCTGTATAGGCCAATGCTCCGATTATACCAAGCGGAAGCGATATCAAAGCCGTAACAGTGTAAACTATTATCACATTAGGCAATGAACTTAGAATTTGAATAAAAATAGATAATTCGCTCATTTTTTCTCCTATTCTGCACCAAACCATTTATCGTATATCTTTTTATATGTACCGTCTTTTTTTAGTTCCTCTATTGTTTCATTTATTTTTTCAATTAAGTATGTATCTTCTTTTTTTGCTCCGATTCCGTATTCCTCTTTTCCAAAGTCACTGCCTTCAAGAATAGTGTATAATTCTTTACCTTCTTTCTTTTCTTTATTAGCTTTTATGAATCTTGCCAGTACCTCATCACCTGCTATTGCCTCTATTCTTCCGGCATCCAGGTCTAAGAATGCCTGATCATAAGTATCATATGTTCTCAGCTCTTTCAGCTCTGAATTAACAGGATCGGCAAGAACTGCAGCTTCACCGCTGCTTTTACTCTGTGTTCCAATTATTTTGCCTTTCAGATCTTCTTTAGTCTTAATAAGAGAATCTTTTTTCACAAGTATTATCTGTGAATTTTCCAGATAAGGCACTGAGAATAAAAGCTGTTTTTTTCTTTCTTCAGTTATTGACAAGCCATTCCATATAAGATTAATATTTCCGTTTTTCAGCTCCATTTCTTTTGAATCCCAGTTTATCGGCTGAAACTGTACTTCAATACCAAGTTTTTCGGCTACTGCCTTTGCAAGATCAATATCGAATCCTACAAGCTCGCCTTTCTCATCTCTAAATCCCATAGGTGCAAATGTGTCATCAAGCCCGACTATTATTTTATCAGGAAGCTTTTGCTCTCCGGCAGTTGCTTCAGTCTGACCGTCCTCTTTCTTGGAACACATTAGTATACTCAGCAGAAATATTAATAATAAGATTATTTTCTTCATAGCTACCTTCCTTTCCTTAAGATTATAATAAAAAAAATTCTCTCAGTTCCCTGAGAGCTTATTTAAAAGGACTAAAGTTAAAAAAATTCCGAAAGCATCACAGGCAAGACTCAATTTAATCATTTCAACATGAGTCTGTACCATAACTGCACAAACTCACTACCTATGATGACACATGCTTTCCAGATTTTTACTTATCATTTTAGTTCCTCCTAAAATTACATTCTATTATTTAGAATTATAATAAAAACACGTATAAATGTCAATAGAAATCACATATATATTTTTTATATCACCTATATAATATGTGTATACTAGTGCTTTTACAGACCATAACAGTAACCGGCAATATAAAATATTTATACCGCAGACATGTTTATTTTCATAAATACAAATATGTCAGAATACCATACTCTATCCGTCATATATTCAAAGAATCGGCACTGACGATCCCGGCACCTCTGCCCGCTTTTATTTCAGACATAAATACGGCAGACAGCCGGGAGAAGGACAGTGCTTATATAATTACTATTTTTCCAGAAAATTAAAAATTTTATTTTTTGCAATTGGATGTTTCGACATTTTATAAAATACTCTGAATGTAATCAGAACATCATATAAACTTTCATGAAGACTGCTGTCGTCAAAAGGGATATTATAAAATCTGGCGCATTCATTGAGCTTCGGCCACTTATATGTTCCATAGTATTCGTTTATTCCCGCTTTCACTATTTCCACATTTTCTAACATAGTGTCAAACTGGTTTTTCAGCATAAACGGTATAAAGCTTCTGTCAAATTTTATATTATGTGCTACATAATGAGCTGTATCCTGACAAAACGAATAAAAAGACTCTATATCATCTTTAAAATGAACCGGATATATATTTCCTTCCCTTTTCTTTTCCAGTACATCATCTGTAAGACCGTTTACATTTATTGCTCCCATGTTTATTGGTTCACCGGGATTGCGAAAGTAGAATCTGTCGTATTCCCCTACTTTTTCCCATTTCTGTATCTCGCCGTTAAAATTTACTTTGATTGCAGATATTGATAAAACTGAGCTTCCTACCTTACCGTTTGTTTCCACATCGAAAAAAACTATATTTTTAGACATTATTTCCACCCCGAATAATTTATTTCTTACATTATATGTTATTTGCAAAAAATTTTCAAATTTACTTTTCTGCTGAAATGAAGTTATATCTGTATTTCTCCTTGTTTTTCTTTATTTTAAATCCTAATTTTCCTTGCATTTTTTCTGTTTTATACTGATATTAATCAGCTTCTTCGTATAAATTTTCTGTTTATTTTTTCCTACATTTTTTATAATATTTAATTATATAAAAAACTGTT
>RCMY010000307.1_pt1 | contig 46495 bp, 40 predicted proteins | sample 2041341 | NCBI WGS metagenome assembly RCMY01 (sample SAMN09708234, study PRJNA481090) | Marine sediment metagenome, whole genome shotgun sequencing project.
TTGGTGCCGGTCACAATTGTAGCGCCATGCTCTTTAGTGTGTATGCCTTTGCCTGCAGGCTCAACACCTATTAGTCGAACACTAGGTTCATCAATAAAGTCTGCAAACATGCCTATTGCATTTGAACCACCACCCACGCAGGCAACGACGGCATCAGGTAAACGGCCTTCTTTTTCCATTATTTGCGCACGAGTTTCTTCACCAATCATGCGGTGAAATTCTCGCACAATAGTCGGGAAGGGATGTGGTCCAGCGGCCGTGCCTAAAAGATAGTGTGCGGTTTGATAATTAGCTGACCAATCTCGCATTGCTTCGTTAACAGCATCCTTTAGAGTACCTGAGCCTGACGTTACCGGAATAACTTCAGCGCCCATTAAGCGCATTCTAAAGACATTAGGCGATTGTCGCTCAACGTCTTTTGCACCCATATATATACGCGCTTTAAGGCCTAATAAGGCACAGGCGAGGGCAGTTGCAACACCATGCTGGCCGGCACCGGTTTCCGCAATGACTTCTGTTTTCCCCATGCGCTTTGTCAATAACGCCTGACCTAATACTTGGTTGGTTTTATGTGCGCCGCCATGCAAAAGGTCTTCACGTTTTAAATACAATTTAACCTTTGGGTTACTTACAATATTGCGTGTTAAAGTCATTGCTGTAGGTCGTCCAGCATAGTCTTTTAGCAGTGACTTAAATTCTTTTTGAAAGCTAGGATCTTCTTGTGCGTCTAAGAAAGCTTGTTCTAATTGGTCGAGTGCAGGAATAAGCAACTCGGGCACATACATGCCACCAAACTCTCCAAACCTTGTCTCTAATTTATTCATTAATAATTCTCTTTTTTGTTTGTTCGTTTAGCGCAATATTTTGCATATCAGTCTTACTGGGTTTGGCCCTATAAGCATTGTTTACGCTCTTAATAAGCTAAATAATTCGTCTAATAATTCTGCTGATTTAACGCCCGGTGCAGTTTCAACACCTGAATTTACATCCAAAATACCCACATTAATCGCGCTAGCCTGTTGAATATTCTGAGCCGACAAACCACCTGCTAGTACTAATATGCTTTTGTCTTCTATTATATTTAAGCGTTGCCAGTCAAAGGTTTGTCCAGTACCACCTAATTGTGAACCTACTTTACAGTCAACTAATATACGGGCAATCACCTTAGATTCAACCAATGACTGTAAGGCTGACAAGTCGTCTAGCAAAGAATCTTGCGAGATGCTATTTCTATCAATCGTTTGTTCAACAGCAAGCACCTTCCAAACTTCACAACCATTTGGTAACAGTGGTTTTAAATTTTGCAAATATTCACCACTTTCATGACCATGCAACTGCACCGCACTAAGTGATAATTTATGGGCATATTCGGCAACTAGTTGTAAAGGTTGATCCACAAACACGCCGACAAAAGATAGCGATGAGTGTTGAGTGATTTCTAATGCAGTCTCTAAGCAAACGTAGCGCTTTGAATTAGGCGCAAATATTAAGCCCAAATGACTTATCGGATATTGAGCCACTAAATTAGCTTGCGCTTGACTGGTAATACCGCATATTTTTATGCTGCCATAAACTAATTGAGATATCGCTAAATCTAGGTCTGCTTTTGCCATTAATGCACTGCCCACTAAAAACCCATCAACCAGCGGGCTTAGTCGCAGAATGTCTGCATGAGTATAAATCCCTGATTCTGAAATGATCACGCCTTTAAACCGCGGATCGTGCTTAATAATAGGCGCTAGTTTTTCAGTAGTGGCTAAATCGGTTGATAAGTCGCGTAGGTTTCTATTATTGATACCCACAATATTGGCACCTAATTCTAAGGCTCGATGAGTTTCCTCAAGATTACTTACCTCGGTTAACACATCCATATTATAAGAATGCGCAAGTTCAGCTAGATTTTTATACTGTGTGTCATCAAGCACAGATAACATAAGCAATATTGCACTGGCTCCTAAATGCCGTGCTAAATATACTTGGTATTCATCAATAAAGAAGTCTTTGTTTATGCAGGGCTGAGAGACCTTTTTACTGACATACTCTAAATATTCAAATTTACCTTGAAAATACTTTTCATCAGTTAGCACCGAAAAGCACGCGGCTTCTTTCACATATGCTTTAGTAATTTCATCTAAATCAAAGTTTTCACGGATCAACCCCTTCGAGGGACTCGCTTTCTTACATTCAAAAATATAGCTTGTGCCGTTTGCTGCTAAAGCATCGTAAAAGCTATTTGTATTTAACTGTAAGCTCTGTTTAAATTGATTAAGCGGTAGGCTTTTTTTCTTAACAAGCAATTCTTGTTGTTTGTTGGCAACAATTTGTTCTAACACATTGGCCATTATGCGTCTCCTTTGCTTATTTGTGCAGCTTGTTCAATAGTTTGCATGGGTTTACCTAGGGCAATCGATTGCATAACTGTGTCAAAATGCGATTTCAGTGATTGTTCTGTATCATGCAGCCATAATAAGCTAGCGGCGTTTATTGCAATGGCATGCGTATGAGCATCATCACCTCTACCATTAAATACCGCTTTTATTGCATTAACATTATATTCGGGTGAGTCACCCTCAATTCTGCTTAATGGCTGTTCGTTTATTCCGAAGTCACTGGGTGATAAATCAATTTCAGACAGTTTACCGTTGTGCACATAAATAGCATTTGTAGCGCCATGTAAGGCTATTTCGTCTAGACCCGAACCATGCACTACTAGGGCGTTTTGATGACCTAAATTATTCAGGGTTTCAGCATAGACGAGTAACAAACTAGGCTCATATACACCATATATACCATGTGTTGGCTTAGCCGGATTCGCTAGGGGGCCTAAGATATTAAATAAGGTGCGTGTTTTAAGTGCTAAGCGCACTGGCATTGCATGCTTAACACCGGGATGATAATAAGGTGCGGCTATAAAACATAAACCTGCATTGTCTAAGCACTTGCGAGCGACCGCAGGTGACATATCCAGCTTCAAGCCCATACCCGCGAATAAATCAGATGAACCTGATTTACTCGATACACTTCGATTACCGTGTTTAGCCACTTTTAAGCCGCAGCTAGCAGCCACAACGGCAGCTGCACTTGAAATGTTAATTGTATTGTGACCGTCTCCACCGGTGCCGACTAAATCACTAAACGCATAATCGGGGCGCGGAAAAATAACCGCGTTGTCGCGCATAGCGCTAGCAGCACCTGCAATTTCGGCACTGGTTTCGCCTTTAAGTTTTAGCGCAATTAACAAAGCCGTCAATTCGTTATTATCAATTTTGCCTTGCATCACATCGCTAAATATTGCGTAACTTTGCGCTTGGGTAATTGATTCACCCTTATAAATATTTTCATAAAGTGGATAAAAGGAATGATCCATTTTAACTTCCTTGCTGATTACTAGAGGTGGCCACTAAAAACTGCATTGCTTGCAAAAGCAATTGACTACCTTGACAGGTTAATACCGATTCAGGATGAAATTGAAGGCCTAGCATTTTATCATTTTTATGCAGTATCGCCATAGGTAAGCCGTCTATATCCGCAATCACTTGCAAACAATCGGGTACATCAACTGCTACTAATGAATGATATCGTGCAATTGCCATAGGTGAGGGTAACTGCTGAAATAGCTCTGTGCAATTATGCTGCATCATAGATGATTTTCCATGCATCACTTGCGCAGCTCGTGCAACTATTCCCCCATAGCTTTCTACAATGGCTTGATGACCTAAGCAAATGCCGAGTACCGGATATTGGCCTTTGCATTGTTCAATAATACTAGGCATATTGCCCGCTTCGCTAGGTGCGCCCGGACCGGGTGATAGCATTAGTAAGGTTGGGCCTAGTTCATGATATTCAGCAAGCTTTGCCATCACTTGGTTACAGTCTACTGTGTTACGGTATACGCTTAGCTTAACGCCTAACACCCGCAGTTCGTCGACCAAATTGTAAGTGAAGGAATCTTGATTATCAATTAGCACTAAGTGCAAATGACTTAATAAAGGAAGTTGTGCCGTCATATCATTCGCCTTGTGTACGTTTGAGTGCAGAATGACTGCGTTTAATCGCGCTAATTACGGCTTGTGCTTTTGTTGTCGTTTCATCAGCTTCTGATTGCGGTATAGAATCATTTACTACACCTGCGCCAGCCTGCACGTGTGCAATACCGTCTTTCACAAACGCAGACCGAATGACAATGCAGGTGTCAAAATCGCCATGGCCATTAAAATAGCCGACCGCCCCACCATAACTGCCACGTTTTTCTTTTTCTGTTTGTCGTATAAGTTTGGCAGCACTAATTTTAGGGGCACCTACTAAGGTGCCCATATTCATACAGGCTTGATATGCATGCAGCGCATCAAGATCTTCACGTAATTCACCAATTACCCGCGAAACTAAGTGCATAACATGCGAATAACGGTCTACTTTTAATAGGTCTTTTACATAACGTGTACCGGGTTTACTGACTCGTGCAACATCATTGCGCGCTAAGTCAACCAGCATAATATGTTCTGATTTTTCTTTATGATCTTGCTGTAAATCAAGTTCTAGACGACTGTCTAAATCTAAATCGATACTGCCATCGCTACGTTTGCCACGTGGCCTTGTGCCCGCAATAGGATAAACTTCAACTAAATTCGTACCCGCATCATATTTAAGGGCTGATTCAGGTGATGCGCCAAAAATAACAAACGTGTCGTTTTGCATATAAAACATGTACGGTGAAGGATTCGTCAGTTTAAGCTGTTGATAAGCGAGTAACGAATTAGGGCAATCTAAACTAAATATACGAGAAGGTACTACTTGGAAAATATCACCGTCAAGAATATGCTCTTTTAGTGCTATCACATCATCACAATATACTTCATCAGATTTGTTCATACTGACTTGAGCGTTTACTGAAATTGGGAATAGTTGATCATCACTCGAACGCAGCTTTGCAATTTGGCTTTTAATACTTTCTAAACGTTGATGGACACCAAAATAATGATTTGCGACATCTTTACCACTAAACACACTGCCAATAATTTGCGTGCTTTTATCCTGATGATCGACAAGCACTAAGGTTTCTGCTAAATAAAACAAATAATCAGGGCAGGTGTTATGCGAAACGGGAACATCGGGTAAAGTTTCAAAGGTGGCTAATAAATCATAAGCAAATACGCCGCCTAAAAATACCGCATGTGGATATTTTCGAAGTGCCTTTATAGAGGTTTGAATAATTCTTAAGGCATCAAATACACTGGTTTGCTTAAGCCTTGTATCTTCGTCAATATTGCTACTAGGCTGACTAAAAAGTAATGATATTTCTTTTTCATCTTGAGTATCAATAAAACCACTTAATTGCATAGCGATAAACGGTAGTAGCGATGCCCCATTAGCGCTAAGAGCGGTTATGCTAACCCTGTTACCATTGCATTGAATTTTTAATGCGGCGTCTATAAGTAATAAACTTTTTAAGTTGTCTTTGCTGTCAATTTCTGCTGATTCAAGCAAAATAGAATGCTCGCTAGCAAGCTGCTTGTATGCATCAAGTGGATTGGTGATGTAGCTTGCCTCAACCACAATGCTTTCAACCTTTCCGGGTTGGTTTCCTAAGTCCGACAAATTCATGAGCTACTCTGTCCTTTGTAGTAATGCCATACTGCTGAATATTTGGGTGAGCAGTATAATAAAAAAGTAATGTGCCTGTCGGGCAATTTTTGTACTTTTAATAAAATTTAGTCACAAAAAAGGCCCATTAAATGGGCCTTGGATATGCGTGCACACACATACAACCTGAGCCCTAAGTCTGGTTGTGCCACCACCAAGTAGTAACTTGCTTGTTAATGATTGCGTGAAGCATGATAAATCCTGTTTGGGCAAACGGTTGTTTGCGAGTTTGTTGTATTAAATAATCGCCTATAGGAGAAACCAAAACGTGACTTATGTCAACTACAAAATTATATTTTTAATCACTAAGCCAAATTAAATTGAACTCATGGCGCATTATTGCGTAAATTATTGTGTGTGTTCACGTATAATAATGGTTTAATTGATACTAACAACTTTATTAAAAGGGTTATTTTTGAAAATAGATTTACACAGCCATACGCGCTTTTCTGATGGAAAGCTTAGCGTTAATGAGCTGCTTATAAGAGCAGAGCAGATGCAGGTTGATGTGTTGGCTATTACCGATCATGACTGTGTTGATGCAATTGAACCTGCGTTAGAAATTCTCAAAGGTAATCAGCAAAAGCTAATACTGATTAGTGGCACCGAAATTTCAACCAAATGGCATGGCTTCGAAATTCACATATTGGGTTTGGAGGTTAATCACCGTTGTGATAAATTTTTACAGAGGCTTTCAACGCAGCTGCAAAAACGCCAAGTAAGAGCTGAAAAAATATGTGAAAAGCTCACCAACATTGGTATTGCAAACGTATTGCCTGAGGCACAAAAACGGGCTAGTGGAAACTGTATTTCGCGAGCCCATATTGCTCAAGTGTTGGTTGAAAGAGGTGTTTGTTCGCATTTACAGCAGGCGTTTACGCACTTTTTAGGCAAAAATAAAAAAGCGTACGTAGCTCCTGAATGGATCAGTGTAGAGGAATCCATAGAGTGGATTCATGACGCCGGCGGTAAAGCCGTAATTGCGCATCCTTTTCATTATGATATGACCACTAAATGGTTGCGACGTTTAGCGCAAGAGTTTGCAGCATCGGGGGGCGACGGCATGGAGGTGCAACATCCAAATTTAGCCAAGGCAAAACATGATTTAATGGTGCAAATCGCAATAGAAGTTGGCTTAGATGGTAGCGCAGGATCAGATTTTCACGCGCCATCAAAATGGACAGAATTAGGTCGTCGCCTAACTATCCCTGATCCACTAACACCTATTTGGCATCGATTTTCAACTAAGATTGCATCTTAGCTGTCATTAATGAAGAGTTGCACATCAAAAACTATTAAAAATGCGACACTTGATTTAGCGGTAAGTGCGCTAACATGCTACACTGCACTTACACAATATATCGCAATCTGTGATTAATTTTATTAAGTTATCGCAATAAAACAGCGCTAAATGAAAACATTTATCGCTAAAAAAGCCTGTTAGAAATGACACTAACGTGCAATATTGTAAAAAATTTTACGCTTACATATAACTCAAACTAAATAACTAACTGACCCATTATGAGCCAATTCTTTTATATTCACCCAGACAACCCACAAGTACGTTTAATTAAGCAAACATGCGAGCTAATTAATCAAGGCGAAGTTATCGTATACCCAACCGATTCGGGCTACGCAATTGGCTGTCAAATGGAAAACAAAAAAGCCCTAGAGCAAATTTGTAAAATTAGAGACATTCCTAAAGAACATAATTTTACCTTGATGTGCCGTGATATGTCAGAGCTTTCGATTTATGCTAAAGTCGACAACACTGCTTTTAGGCAAATCAAAAATAACACACCAGGGCCTTACACTTTTATTTTAAAAGCGACCAAAGAAGTACCTAAAAGGTTACAAAATCCGAAACGCAGAACCATCGGCATACGAGTGCCTAATAATGCAATCGCACTTGCAATTTTAGAAGAGCTTGGCGAACCTTTAATGTCTACCACGCTTATTCTGCCCAACACTGATATGGCTGAAACCGATCCTGATGAGATAAGAGATAAGCTAGAAAAACGCGTTGGCCTTATTATTCATGGTGGATACTTAGGTGAGCAACCGACTACCGTAATCGACATGTCTGAAGGTGAAACCACTGTGTTACGCATAGGCAGCGGCGATCCTGCGCCCTTTGAATAGCGGTTAACTGGGGTGCATGATGTCGCGTTTACCAAAACCAGATACATCCCAGCTTGATGCAAAACAACCCAATACACCTGTGGCACATCGTATTCAAAATTCGCCTTCAGAAGGGCTTATGCAACAGCAACCATTAGCACTTGCTTTTGTTAATGGTGAGGCATTAATTACCAAGCCTGAAGATTTGTACATACCACCTGATGCCTTAGAAATTATTCTAGAAACATTCGAAGGCCCGTTAGATTTACTCTTGTATCTTATTCGTAAACAAAAATTAGATATTGTTGATTTACCCGTGTTGCAAGTCACCCAGCAATACATGCTATATGTAGATGTAATGACGGATGTGAAATTAGAGCTTGCGGGTGAATATTTATTAATGGCTGCGATGTTAGCTGAAATAAAGTCGCGCTTATTATTACCTGTCCGCGACGATCATGAAGATGACGAGAACGATCCAAGAGCTGAGCTTATTAGGCGTTTGAAAGAATATGAAAAAATAAAAAAGGCCGCTGAGTCACTAGACAATGCACCGCGACTTCAGCGTGATTTACATGTGGCAAATGCGGATACCAGTGATAATGTTTATGCTATAAAACATTTGCCGCAGGTGCAGTTACAAGAACTTGCTTTGGCATTTTATGAGGCAATGCAACGAGCAAGTGCCTTTGAACACCATCATATAGAAAAAGAAGTATTGTCCACACGAGAGCGTATGAGTCAGTTATTGCAGCGCCTGAATCGTTACACTTACACATCACTAGATAAACTGCTTACGATAAGCGAAGGCAAAGCGGGTGTAGTGGTTACTTTTATTGCTATTTTGGAGTTAGTCAAAGAGTCCCTAATAGTTTTAGAACAGGGTGAACCATTTGGTAATCTTCATGTTAAACTAGGTGAATATGAGCAAGATTAACGATGTACAATTGAAACAATTGGTAGAAGCCGCGATTTTTGTTAGCGAAAGTCCGTTAAGTACTGATAAAATGCGCGGTACTATTTTGAGTGAACTTCAAGTGTCGACTCGTCAATTAAATAAAGCTATTAAAGACCTTGAACTAGATTACGCGCCGCGAGGCATTAAATTAGTCAAAGTTGCAAGTGGCTATCGCTTTCAATCAGATTCTGGCTTGGGCCAGTTGTTAAGTCGGCTGTGGCAAGAAACAGTACCTAAATATTCTAGGGCAACGCTTGAAATACTGGCCTTGATTGCGTACAAACAACCCATTACGCGTGGCGAAATTGAAGATATAAGAGGTGTTGCCGTGAGTGCGAACATTATTCGTTCATTAAGCGAGCGTAAATGGATTAAAGTCGTGGGTCATAAAGAAGTACCGGGCCGTCCTGCACTGTTTGCCACAACGTCTACTTTTTTAGATTATTTCGCTTTAAGTTCACTCAATGAGCTGCCATCTGCGTTGGCATTTGCAGAAAATATAGAGGCTGCTATTAACGCCTCTGGCCAAGAAGACGTAGAATACGACAGTGAAAACAAACAAGGCGACTTATTGCCTAAGGTACATGTGCCTGAAGCCGATATAACAGAAGAGCAAAATATTGAAAAAACTGTACTTAACAACGAATCGCACAAGGCAAATATACACTAATGAACATTAAAACGACTTCTGAGAAGTTGCAAAAAGTACTCGCAAATAATGGTTTAGGCTCGCGCCGAGAAATGGAGCGCTGGATTACAGAAGGACGCATCTCGGTTAATGGTGAAGAAGCAACCTTAGGTGATCGTGTTGAAGTAAGTGACCAGATACGGGTAGACGGTCACTTAATTACGCGCAATAAAGAAAAATCGCCATGTAGAGTGCTTATGTACAACAAGCCTGAAGGCGAGTTGTGCGCTAGGGTCGATCCTGAGGGAAGGCCAACTGTGTTTGAGCGCTTGCCTAAACTTGTCGGCGAACGCTGGATAACCGTTGGCAGGCTAGATATTAACACCAGCGGCCTTTTGCTATTTACCAACGATGGTGAACTTGCCAACCGCTTAATGCATCCAAGTCATGAAGTTGAGCGAGAATATGCGGTGCGTGTTTTTGGAGAAGTGACACCAAAAATGTTACGTATTTTGTCAGAAGGTGTTGAATTAGAAGATGGCAACGCCAAATTTAATCACATTCATGTCAGAAAAAATGATCCTGAAAGCCATAATCACTGGTTTAATGTGACGTTGTCGGAAGGTCGTAACCGAGAAGTTAGACGCTTATGGGAATCTCAAGGTGTTCAGGTGAGCCGTCTTATACGGGTACGTTATGGCAACCTTGAGTTGTTTAAACGATTACCGCAAGGTGCCTGGGTGGAACTTGATATTGCGAATGTAAATGAGCTGCGTAAAATGGTGCAGTTGCCTGAAGAAACTGAAACCAAAGTGCATAAACCTGAAACGCTTGATCATACAAAGCTGAGTCGAATGCGCCGAAGCGTACGCAAACATAAGCAAAACAAAGTATCTGGGCAACGCCAACGCCGTAACCAAACCCAAAACCGATAAATTATGAAACAATCATTAGAAGACTCCGATCTTCTTGCGCCAGGGCGTATTGCCCTAGGTATAGAATATATGGGAGCAGCATATTGTGGTTGGCAACGTCAACCTACAGTAGATTCAGTACAAAAGCGTGTGGAAGATGCTTTAGAGAAAATACTCTTACACAAAGTTCATGCTTCTTGTGCAGGACGCACCGATGCAGCAGTGCATGCAACCGCACAAGTCGTTCATCTTGACTCTCAAGTTACTCGACCCGTAAAAGCTTATACTCGCGGAATGAATACCTTAATGCCGAAAGATATTGCGATCACATGGGTAAGACCTGTTAGCGATGACTTTCATGCTAGATACAGCGCAACCGCTCGGCGTTATCGCTATATCATTTACAATAATGCGCTGCGCAGCGGAATATTTCATGCTGGTGTCACTCACGCATACCGTCCTCTTAATGAAAAACTGATGCATCAAAGTGCGCAATGTTTGTTAGGCAAACACGATTTTACTACTTTTCGAGCATCGGGCTGCCAAGCGAAAACACCTATTAGAAATGTTCATCACATTAATATATATCGGCAACAGGAATATATTATTGTTGATATTAAAGCAAATGCATTTTTACATCATATGGTCAGAAATATTGTGGGTTCGTTAACTACAGTCGGTTGTGGTGATAAGCCGGTATCGTTTATTGCTGATTTATTGTCCGCAAAAGACCGCACTAAAGCGTCTACTACCGCAAAGCCAAATGGTTTGTATTTGGTTGCGGTTGATTATGATGAAAAATTTGGCTTAGGTGAAACACCGTTAGGACCCTTGTTTTTACATAATTGAAGTTATGGCTATATCATAATACTGTTCGTTTGAGCTCAAATTACGTCATTATCGAGGCATTGAGAATCTCGATTGGAACGTGCCTAACTTTGTGTAGGTAATTGGTTATTAAAATATTTATGTGACATCAACCAGATCTCCGCCTTCGCGGAGAAGACGGTTTTACCCTAAGGGGATTACGGTTATTTGTTTAAACGAACAGCATTAGGCTATATCCACAAAGGCAATATATTAATCAAACGGGTAAACTACTGCACCTAAGACCAATTAAATATTTAGAAAACATCGCTTTTGTGGTTTAATTTACGCAGAAATGTGCATTTTAGGTAACTGGCGTTATACTAAACCTGAACTCAGCGTAAGAACCACGGTTTCTTATCCTGAGTTAGGGTCAATTACTTTTAAAAACATTGATTTACCTTTATAGTGAAATTGCACACAACGCTATTAACGATAAAAATGATAATTACAGGAATGCTTAATGAGTTGGATTGAAAGAATACTGCCAAAAACACAAGCAGGTACGAAAAGCAATGTCCCTGAGGGTATTTGGACAAAATGCACAGCCTGTAATGCCGTTTTATATAAAACAGAATTAGGAAAGTCATTAGAGGTTTGCCCTAAGTGCGATCATCATATGCGTATTACTGCGCGTGCTCGTCTAAATGCATTCTTAGATGCTAAAGAACGCGAAGAATTGGCAGCTGATCTTGAACCACAAGATATTTTGAAGTTCAAAGACTCTAAGCGTTATAAAGATCGTATATCTGCAGCTCAAAAAGCTACCAATGAAAAAGATGCACTTATTGTGATGAAAGGCAAATTAAATGGCATGCCTATTGTGGCCGCTAGTTTTGAATTTGCGTTTTTAGGCGGCTCTATGGCGTCGGTTGTGGGCGCTAAATTTGTTGCGGGTGTAAATGCCGCTATTAAAAACAAATGCCCGTTTGTGTGTTTTTCAACCAGCGGTGGAGCACGCATGCAAGAGGCTTTGCTATCGTTGATGCAAATGGCTAAAACAAGTGCTGCATTGGCTAAATTATCGGCTGCAGGCTTGCCATACATTTCAGTCTTAACCGATCCAACCATGGGTGGCGTTTCAGCAAGTTTGGCGATGTTAGGCGACATTAATATTGGCGAACCTAAAGCGCTTATTGGCTTTGCAGGACCTCGCGTTATAGAGCAAACGGTTCGTGAAAAACTGCCTCCAGGTTTTCAGCGCAGTGAATTTCTGCTAGAAAAAGGCGCAATCGACATGATTGTTGATAGGCGAGATATGCGCGATAAAGTGTATAGTATCTTATCAAAATTGAATCATATGCATTATGGCAAGCCTGCCAAAAGTGTTATTGAGTTGCCGCCAGTAGAATAATCATGCGCACATTATCTGAGTGGCTCGCTTTTATTGAGAGTGCTCATCCCACTGAAATAGATATGAGCCTTACGCGTGTGCGTAAGGTTTTTTATAATCTGCGCTTAAACTTTGCCAATACCTGCGTAGTGACTGTTGCGGGCACCAATGGTAAAGGTACCACTTGTCGATTTATTGAACAAGCGTGCTTGGCAGCAGGTAAAACGGTGGGGGTCTATTCTTCACCGCATATTGAACAATTTAATGAGCGAATTCGGGTAAATGGAGCTGATATAGATGACCGCAGCTTATGTATTGCCTTTAATACAGTACATGAGGCTACACAAGTAGATAATGAATCTATTAGTTTAACGTATTTTGAGTATGCCACATTATGTGGATTGTTAATCATTGCCGAACGAAATCTAGACGTATGTATACTCGAAGTTGGCTTAGGGGGACGTTTAGATGCAACCAACATCGTGGATGCCAATATTGGCGTCATCACCAGTATTGGTCTTGATCATCAAAATTATTTGGGAAACACGACCGAATTGATTGCAGGTGAAAAAGCGGGCATTATTAAACCATTCCAAAAAGTAGTTGTCGGTTATTCAGCGATACACAACAGCGTGCAACAGATTTTACGACAATTCAAGGCTAGCTATAAGTTAAGTGGTCGCGATTTTGGTTTTGTCGCAGAGGATCGTCACAAGACTGAAGACGTTGACTATAGTGTGGATAAAACAGCAAGTAGTGTAAACTTGGGTTATCTAAATACGGCAAACGATGTCTTGATGTTTGATCTAGACTCTGCGTTAATTCCGCGTCAGAATATTATGACAAGTTTAGCCACACTAGGCTACATAGCCGATTATTTTAATAGCCCTGAAGCACTGCTGGTTAGTGCTCATGAAATAGCTAATTTAATTGCATCTGTGAGTATGCCAGGACGCATGCAGATCATGCAAACTGAGCCTTATATTCTATTAGACGTTGCTCATAACGAAGACTCGGCGGCACTTTTAGTTGAACGCTTGAAACATTTTAAGTATGCCAAGTGTCATATTGTTATTGGCATGTTGAAAGACAAAAACATTGAAGCAACTATTGAATGTTTGGCGGATTTAAAGGGGCGGTGGTATTGTACCGATCTTCCCACGTCTCGTGGTGAAAAAGCACAGCGAATAATTAATGCGGTTGAGCGTTACCAGCAGCAGGCGGATAGTTTCAATAATGTTGAATCAGCTTTGATACAAGCTAGTCAGAATGCGGACTCAAATGATATGATTTTAATTGTAGGGTCGTTTGTATTGGCTTCACAAAGCATGCGCGTGTTAAAAAATCTAAACAAGGGTTAGTTTTATATATGAAGAATACACTTCAAAACCGCTTAGTAGGAACTATTATTGTAGTTGCTTTAGTTGTGATTTTTGTGCCGGAATTTTTAGATGGTGAAAAACGTGTCAATCAACAAGCTTTTGTTGATGTACCGCCGGCATCAAAGTTGGTTGAAGTAAATGCAATTAAACGTTTTGATCCAAGCAGTGTAGAAGATGAATTAAACCGCTCGGTTGAAGTTATTGACGAGACACCTGTAGATGCTTCTGACAGCAGTAATGGTGATAAATCTAAGCAACAAGCTAAAAATAATACCGAAATTGCTAAAGATGTTAGCCAAGAAAATACAAAACAAGTCGCTAGCATACAACGCAAGCCAGTTGAACAAACCGCACGTAAAAAATCCGAATCGAATGAAATTGATATTAAAGATGCTGGATGGGTCGTTCAGTTAGGTAGTTTTCAGCATCAAAAAAACGTTCGTGAGCTTATGAAAACGTTAAATGATGCTGGTTATCGTGCTTACACTAGGCCCGTAAAGACCACGGTTGGGGAGTTAACGAAAGTGTTTGTTGGCCCCGAACTCGATCGAGAAAAGCTCGAATTAGCGCTACCCCACCTGCAAAAAATAACCAAACTAAAAGGCAAAATTACTGCATTTGAAGTTAGCGCTGGCTAGTTAAATTTGTTAAACTTCGCGGCAATTCAAAACGCACTAAAAATTACACTGCCACAGGATAAATACATTCCATGAATTGGTTTGACTTTACGATCATTGGGGTCATCGCGTTATCTGCTATTGTCAGTTTAGTTCGAGGTTTTGTTAAAGAAGCTATATCGCTAGTTATTTGGATAGCGGCTTTTTTCATTTCACGCTCATTTTATCCTCAATTAGCCCAGTACATTACTCAATTAGAAGATCCACTGGTTAGAAACGCGGCCGCTATTGGTATTTTGTTTATTGGCACGCTAATTGTGGGCGCGTTAATAAATTACGTTATATCTCAGTTAGTGAAAGCAACCGGTTTAGGTGGCACTGATCGCATTTTGGGCGTTGTGTTTGGTTGTCTTCGTGGCGTACTCATTGTTAGTGCATTGTTGTTTTTTATAGACACGTTCACAAACTTTGCTGAATCTGCGTGGTGGAAGGCCTCGGTCTTAGTCCCCGAATTTGGCATTATTATTGAGTGGTTTTTTGAATTCATGAAAGAGCGTTCTAGTTTTTTAGATAACACAGCACTATTAAATCAATCTTAGGAAAATAACTATGTGTGGCATTGTAGGTATCGTGGGCAAAGAAGCCGTCAATCAAGCAATATATGACGCGCTCATCGTTTTGCAACACAGAGGTCAAGATGCCGCTGGCATAATGACTGTTGAAAACAACATGTTTAATTTGCGCAAAGGTAATGGACTTGTGCGTGATGTTTTTCATACACGTCATATGAAACGTTTATCCGGTAATGTAGGTATTGGACACTGTCGGTATCCTACTGCAGGATCAGCTAGTTCTGCAGAAGCGCAACCATTTTATGTTAACTCACCCTATGGGATTGCATTTGCGCACAATGGCAATTTAACCAATGCGCACGAGTTACAAGATGAAGTGTTTAGAATTGCACGCAGGCATATTAACACCACGTCAGATTCTGAACTTTTACTTAATATTTTTGCGCATGCATTAAGTGATACTAGTAACATAGAAGTCACGCATGACGATATTTTTAAAGCCGTAGAAATTGTTCACAGTAAAGTAAAAGGCGCATACGCCGCGGTTGCCGCTATTATAGGCTATGGAATGGTTGCGTTTAGAGACCCCAACGGAATTCGTCCCTTAGTGCTAGGCAAGCGTTCTACGAAAAATGGCGACGAATATATGGTGGCTTCAGAAAGTGTTGCCATTGACACGATAGGATTTAAATTCATTCGTGACGTTGCGCCTGGGGAAGCGATTTATGTAACTGAAAAGGGCGAGCTGTTTACCAAACAATGTGCGCCTAAGCCAGAATGCCATCCTTGTATTTTTGAGTTTGTATACTTTGCTCGACCCGATTCATTCATTGATGGTATTTCAGTTTACGCATCACGCGTTAATATGGGCCGAAAACTGGGTGAAAAAATTAAGCGTGAATGGTCAGATTTAGACATTGATGTTGTAATACCCATTCCAGAAACATCTATGGATGTAGCACTTCAAATTGCCGTTACGCTTGAAAAACCCTACAGACAAGGTTTTGTAAAAAATAGATATATTGGTCGTACCTTTATAATGCCGGGTCAAACGCAGCGAAGAAAATCAGTAAGGCGTAAGCTAAATGCAATTTCGTCTGAATTTAAGGGGAAAAATGTACTGTTAGTTGATGACTCTATTGTTCGAGGCACAACGTCAGAACAAATTATCGAGATGGCAAGAGAATCGGGCGCCAACAAAGTGTATTTTGCGTCAGCCGCACCAGAGATCCGCTTTCCCAACGTTTATGGTATTGATATGCCATCGGCTACAGAGTTAATTGCATATGGACGTGAAATAAAACAAATTTGTGAATGTATAAAAGCGGACGGGCTAATTTTTCAAGACATAGATGATTTAGTTGCCGCAGTGCGCGAAGAGAATCCTGATATTAAACAGTTTGAAACATCAGTTTTTGACGGAAACTACGTCACGGGTGACGTTGACCAGCATTATCTTGAACGAATAGATAAAGCCCGTGGCGAAGCTGCCAAAGGTAGTCCAACTATTCAAACTGAACTAAGTAACCTAGAAATGCACAATATGAGCAGTTAAGGCTTTAATGCAGCGTGTTGTTAATTAACGCGCTCAATAAAAGTGTACATTAATATTTATAAAAGGGAGACTAGTAATTGTCTCCCTTTGTGTATGCGCGGTTATTTACGTGTATTCTGGGCCAAGTCCAATGCTCCATAACATTACAGAGCCAACCATCAAAATAACAAGCAGAACCAATCCACAGGTTACGACTGAACTTGAAAAAATAAAGCCTTTTTCTTCAGGAATATGCAGCATGATTGGCACGCCTGAATACAATAAATAGATTGAATAAGATAATCCTAACAATACTATACTCATAATAAACCAAAGTTGCGGATAAAAAGCAGCGAAACCCGCCATAAATAAAGGCGTTGCGGTATAAGCGGCAATTTCTAATGACTGTGTGTAATTTGGTTTTGCTTCAAATGCTTTTGCTAAATTATGTATCAGTACCGCTAACGCTATTACACCTAAAATCAATCCAAAATACATGGCGATTGACATGGCAAGTGCACTGTTGGTGGTGAGTCTTATAGTATCAGAGGTAGTTCCTGCACCAATATCCCAACCCAAATATGCAGATGCATAAAATGCCATGCATGAGGGGATTAGGGCGATAATTAATATATGACTTAGGGCAGAAAAGTACCCTTCGTGTTTTTTGTCAATGCTTTTCCATTCTTCTTTGGGCTGAGTATAAATTCCCCATAGATGGTTTAGTATCACTGCTAACGCTCCTAGTCTGTTTGCTATGCTTTGCTATGGAAACTTGGCGTAGCTCAACCTACTAATGAACTTTTGCCAAGTCACAACCGTTCGCAAAAGATACCGTAGTAATCTTTAGTCCACATTTGAACTATAGATTATTAACAATCAATTAACAAGAGAATAAAAATTCTTCGCTAGGATCCACCAATATTTTATCCTGCATCGCTTCGCGACCTAATAACATCATGTAGGTCATTTCAGATCTATCAGTGAGGGTAATTTTTATAGGCCATGCGTGTTCGCCTATTGCTAAAGTGGTCTCTATGACATAACGACGTTCAAGTGTTGCGGTTGAACTTTTTACTTTCCGTCTAGCTTCTATTTTACTTGCATGACGCGTGATTTTTGCAACATCATATACATCGGGATGAATATCAAACTGAATCCATTGATCACCATCTTGTTCAAACTCTACTACATTTTCTACATGCAGAGATGACGTGGTTGCGCCTGTATCGACTCGCATAACTAAATTAGTAATACCAATATCAGGCAAATCGCATTTCTCAAGTGCACCTAAATGTATTTTATTATTTTCATCATTCATAAATATTGTTTCATTGTAAGGTTACTGGTGTTTTTATGTATGGTCATAGTAATAATCCTTATGGCCTAGGTAATGAACTACTAACGTCTTCAGGTAACAAATTGTCTTGTACTCGTTCAAGATGCTCAGCGACCGAATTGGGCTTGCTAAAATATGCAATATGATAGATAGCTTCGCCTTCTTGCGCCAAAGGTATATTTTGTTTACCAATAACTACACCTTCCTGCGGTGACAAGACCCTATCTAGCTCATCACCAAATGGATCGGATATGGTTGCAAGTACTTGGTCTTTTTCTACATGATCACCAAGTTGGGCGATGTGCACAACAAAGCCTGATTCATTTGCACGTACCCAACCACTTTGACGCGCTACAAACATTTTTACCTGACGACCAGTACGTTTTAGATTATTTAACATACCAATATGGCGCATGACATTAGTTATGCCTTTTAAACCAGCGCGTATTGAATATTCATCATAGCGTAATGCTTGGCCCGCTTCATACAGAACCATTCTTACGCCCATCTCACTGGCAACTTGACGCAAGGAGCCGTCGCGAAGCTCTGCATTTAACAATACAGGTAAACCAAATGCTTTTGCCATTTCTAGTGTTTCGGGGTCGTCTAAATTTGCGCGTACCTGAGGAAGATTACTACGATGAATTGCGCCAGTATGTAAATCAATCCCCACATCACATAAACTGACAACTTCATTTAGAAACAAATGGGCAATGCGTCCGGCAAGTGAACCCTTTTTACTACCAGGGAAACTTCGGTTCAAATCACGCCGGTCGGGTAAATAACGGCTTTGGTTTAAAACGCCATATACGTTTACCATTGGAACTGCTATTAACGTACCGCGCAGGCGCTTGAGGGCACGCGTTTTTAATAGTCGATTAACGATTTCAATACCGTTAAGTTCGTCACCGTGTATAGCCGCACTTACGAACAAAGTAGGGCCATCAAGCTTGCCACGCTGCACATGAACGGGGATCGACATGCCGGTATCCGTATATAATGGCGGCATTTTCAATTGTATACGCTTAGTTTGGCCCGGTTTTATAACATGACCACCTATTTCTATATTTTTCATTTAGCCTTTTCCACGTGTACGGGTTTTGTGAGGTTCCGCATTGTTCATAATATGCTCAATAATTAAACCTGCAATGTCTTTACCTGTAGCCTTTTCAATCCCTTCTAAACCGGGAGACGAATTGACTTCCATTACAACGGGTCCACTGTTCGCGCGTAAAATATCTACGCCGCACATGTTTAGGCCCATCGTTTTAGCGGCATCGACAGCCGTTTTGCGTTCAATAGCGGATAACTTGACTAAACTCGCTGTACCACCACGATGAAGATTTGAGCGAAATTCGCCTGCTGCAGCTTGGCGCTTCATTGCCGCAATCACTTTACCACCCACTACTAAGCAACGAATGTCCGAACCACCGGCTTCTTTTATATACTCTTGCACCAATATACTTGCATTGAGTCCCATGAATGCTTCAATGATGGCTTCAGCCGTTTTGGTAGTATCTGCTAATACTACACCTATGCCTTGTGTTCCTTCTAAGAGTTTTATAACAACCGGCGCACCGCCCACGTTTTTGATTAAATCATCGATTCTATCTGGATGATTAGCAAAGCCTGTACGCGGCATACCAATGCCTTTGCGCGATAACAACTGTAACGATCGTAACTTATCGCGCGAACGACTTATCGCCACCGACTCATTAATGCTATATGTTCCCATCATTTCAAATTGGCGCACCACGGATGTACCATAAAAGGTAACTGATGCGCCAATGCGCGGAATAACGGCATCGTACTTAGGTAGAGATTTACCTTTGTATCTTACACTCGGGTTACTACTGGTAATATCCATATAACAATGCATGGTATCAATGATATCCACCTCACAACCTTTTTGAATAGCCGCCTCTTTTAAGCGACGTGTTGAGTATAGCTTCGGATTTCTTGATAAAATAGCAATGCGCATGTAAAACTCCCGTACCTTAAGTACGATAAATTCGTTTATTAGTATGACGGTAGTGTAATGGAAGCCGCTTTGAATTACCAAGTGCAATCGCAACTTTGGTGCTGCGTGCACGCAAGGAAAAAAATAATAAGACCCTAGCAAGCGCTAGCCAAGGCCTTTAAAACTCACATAATGCTAAGATTTTGCTACATCTTTTAAGATTTCCTGAATGGCTCGTTCTAGCTGTTGGTCTTGTCCAAAATCAATCGTGCCGGGCTCATTTTTAATCAAAATATTTGGGCTGGTTTGGTTGTTTTCTAACCATTCTCCCGCTTTATTTTTCGCACTGACAGGTACAACGCCCCAATAGCCGCCCATTGGCAAAGGTTCCCAACCCGCAAAACTACATGTTCCAGGTACCGGCATACCCACAGATTTACCTAGTTTTAAATCGGTATACCCGCTTGCGTAACAATGCCCATCACTGTACATAGATTCATTGAATAAACTAATAATAGGTTTGGTATAACGCGAAGTCGGTTCACTACCAACAACTTTACCCTCAATGGCGTATGTTAAAAATTGATCGCCGGTAAAAAACATCGCCAAGTCAGCAACTAAGTCACCGCCGCCATTAAAACGGGTATCGACCACCATTGCTTTTTTATCATAAAAACGTCCCATCATATCGTCGTACATGCTTCTATAAGGACTGTCTGCCATGCCCGGGATATGCACATAACCAAGTTTACCCTTGCTTTTCTCAAGCACTTCTCGTTCGTTAATTTTAACGAAACGCTTATACAGTAATTTAGTCTCTTCTTCCTGACTTATGGGTTTTATCGTAATACGCTGACTGGCGTTACCATTTTGATCGCTTATTGATAATAAGGTGAATTTGTCCGCCTTGCGGTTGAGTAATTTCGGCCAATCCATATTTGTGGTGATTGCCTGTCCATCAATATGAGTAAGCAACATGCCAGCTTTAATATCAAACTTAGCTTTATCTAAGGGACCACCATCTATAATTTCAGTAATTTCCAAGCCTTTATTCGAATGATCGTAACGATAAAAAATACCGAGCGAAGCGGTGTCATCAGGGTTATCTGTTTGATTGCTGTAGCTTGCGCCTGAGTGTGACACATTAAGCTCACCCAACATTTCACTTAGCAACTCGGCAAATTCAAAACCGTTTGCGACATGTTCTACTTTAGGTTTATATTCGTTGCGCATTTGCTGCCAATTGATGCCATGAAAACTGGGTTCATAGAAAATTTTAGCCGTTCGTAGCCAAACATGATCAAATGAATGTTGACGCAGTGCCTCTTCATCAATTAACACTTGTTCATCAATACTAATGTCTTCTTTTTCACCATCAGCGATCATTAGTTTTGAAATGCGACCTTCTTTATCATCAAGCAAATACAAGGCTTCCATTTTTGGATCCCACATTAAGCTGCCGCTTTCTGCCGCAAGGCTAATCGCTTTTCGCGTTTCGCGCGTGCGCAAATCGGTTTCCCATAAATCAAATTTATCTTCAAATTTAGATAAATAATAAAGCTTATTTGATTCACTGTTAAAAACAGCATCATTTAATGATGACGAGTGAATAGTGAGTCTACTTATACGATCCTCTAGACCGTCCCACTCTATATTGATAGAGTCGGGCTTTTTGTCATCTTCATCCTCTGCAGTATTTTTTCCGTCATCCTTATCCTTACTCTCATCTTCTTTAGCGTCTTTAGCTAGCTCTTCTATTGCTAGCATCAAATCATAATCGTCTTTCGTAAGATTAAACTTGTCCCAGCTTTCTTGATTTAAAAACAAGCTGTAGACATCTTGTTCAGAACGTCCACTGGTCGCATAGCTCTTTAAACCATCGCGATTACTGAACCACAATATTTGTTTGCCATCGTTAACCCATTTGGGGTCACTGTCGTAATATCCGCTAGGAATTAAAATTTGCTTTTCATCTTCACCCGAAGCTTTAACAATCGCTATATCAGCATTATTGAGTAGTTTGTTATGCTGAAACACAATCCATTGGCTGTCTGGGCTCCATTGGAAACTTTGATCGCCATCACTCATATGAATCATTTCAGAGGAGGGTACAAGCGTTTTACTTACCGCACTTTCTAGGTTCATTACTTTTAGTGAGCGTCTATTGGCGATATAGGCAATACTTTTGCCATCAGGAGAAATGGCAGGTAAGTAGTTGTCGAATTCATCGTTAATTAATGAGCTTTCATTAATTAAGGTTGCGGCAAAAAAGAAGGGTTCTTGCATGCGTTCCTTGGTCGCTTTATAAATATTCCATTTATTGTCACGCTCGGCTGCATAAACTAAATACTCACCATCAGGTGAAAAGCTGACAAAGCGTTCACGCTCAGGCGTAGCGGTAATTTGTTTAGTAAAGGCGCCGTCATTTGATGTTACAAATACTTCGCCATTAGAAATGAATGCAATTTGTTTACCATCAAAAGATATATCCATTTCACTAATATCGCCATCAACACTGGCCACATTTTCACTGTTAAAAACGTCTTGCGTGCGAATGCTTACATCGACTTTTTTGGGCTGTTCACCCTCTATCATCGTGTACAGAATGCCATGATAAGTAAAGGCCAGAATATCTTTGCCTTTTATATTGGCTGCAGATAGGAAACGCACAGGATGCAGATTAAATGACGTTATCTGCTTGTTTCTTGAAGGGCGATTAAAACTGAGTTTATGTACGTTAAACGATCCACTTTGTTCGCTTAGGTAAACCATACTTTCGCCATTGTTGGTATAAATGGGAGTGCGGTCTTCGCCGTCAAACTGCGTAATTTTTTGGTGCTTCCCTGACGTTATATCATAGGTCCAAATATCACGCGTGATAGAAGAAATATGATGCTTGCGCCATGGGTTTTCAGTGCCTTTGTTGTCGTGGTAAATGAGCTGGTTGCCATTGCCGCTAACTTGCACGTCTTCGGCTGGGATGGTTAGAATTTGACTTACATGACCGCCTTCAACCTCCACCGAATATAGCTCTGCTTGTTTGCGAGTAGGATATTGTCTATGCTGGGCTGTATCCATACGCTGGCCTTTAAACATAATGATTGTATTGTTTTGGCTAAATGTATAGGGCTCTTCATCTGTAGAATGGTAGGTTAAACGCGTAGATTTGCCGCCCAATGCATCCATTAGGTAAATATCAAAGTTTCCATAACGGTTAGAAGCAAAGGCGAGTTGCTTGCTGTCACTGCTCCAAACGGGTTTATAGTCATGTGCGTTATGAAACGTTAATCTTTGGGCCTGACCACCCGCCGTTGGCACACGGTAAATATCACCTTTATATGTAAAAGCAATAGTTTCTCCATTTGGAGAGATAGCCGAGTAGCGTATCCATTCAGGTGTGGTTTGCGCAATTGCTTGTGCGGCACATATCATTAGCATTAAGCATATTATTGTATTTTTCATTATCTTCCTTGTAAACAGTCGTGTTCAGCGAACGTTAGCAGCACCGCATTTTGTTAGCGTTTGGGCAGCATCATCGCTGACTTTTTTATTGTTATAGACTTCATTGGTTTACGGTCAATAATACCTTGATTCATGAGCGCGCTCAATCTTGAAGATACAATAAAATATAGGGTTTACTAGCACGGTATTTTCACGTTTAGAAGATACTTTTTAAAAAAACTAACTAGTAGTGTTTTTCGCCAAAACACCTCAATTCATACATCGTAAAATACAATGAAGTAAAGTTAAGTTACTGAATATATTGCGGTATCTATATTGGCATGGTCAATGCAATTAAAATCATTATAAAAAGGTTTGTCGCGATGTTTGGTCAAATTTACCATTTATATGATATCCAAATAGTTGCTCAAATTGATAAATTTAACAACCTAATTGGAATTACTTATGGAAAGTCTGACAATAAGCATGTGCAACACTAAAAAAATAAATCACTATAAGAAAACGTGCAAATACTTATCTATTATCGCCGCATTTAGCCTGTTTGCACTCATAACTAGCTGCAATAAAGTTGAAGCAGTGAAGGATCAAACTGATACAGAAGCTGAAAAAGTAGTCCCTGTGCCAGTGGAAGTTGAAGCGGTTTCGGTTGGTGCAATATCGGCTACATACACCACCACCGCGATACTCGAAGCTAAGGAAGAGGCGTTCGTTGTAGCACGAGCATCAGGCATTATTGAACAAATTATGGTGGAAGAGGGAGACTATGTTGAAAAAGGGCAAGTACTCGCTAAGCTTGAACCGCAGCGTTATGAACTCAATTTGCAACGTGCGCAAGCCGATTTAGATGGGGTTGAAAAAGAGCTCGCCAAAATCAATAAAGTATATAGTCAAAAATTAGTTAGCGACGACACCTACGACAAAATTACTGCGCAATATCAATCCGCTAAAGCCTTGCTTGCCATTGCTAAACTCGATTTAAAAGAAGCCACAATTGTTGCACCTATTAGCGGCTACATTGCAGAACGTAACGCAAAAGTAGGTAATTTAACCGAATCATTTCAGCGTGAACGAATGTTCCATATTGTGCAGCAAAAAGAACTTCACGGTATTGTGTACTTGCCCGAAAAAGAGTTGTCACGCATACATAAAGATCAGCAAGCTAACTTAATGGTAACCGCATTAAACGATCAAAAAATACTCGCTTATGTAGAGCGTATCAGCCCTGTGATAAACGCGCAAACAGGTACGTTTAAAGTAACCTTACGCATAGCAAATGAAAATAATTTGCTTAAAACGGGAATGTTCACACAGGTTAACCTTACCTACGATACCCGCCAAAACGCTATTTTAATTCCGCGAAAAGCCATGTTAGCCCTTGATAGTAATATTGATGTGTTTGTAGTGAACCCGCAGGGTATTGCAAAAAGGCAATCGATTAAAATTGGCTATGAGCAAGGCAATTTTGTTGAGGTCCTTGAGGGTTTAGGCAGCGATGAAAAAGTCGTTGTTACGGGGCATCATAATCTTAAAGACAATGCTGTTGTTAGTATTGTAAATAGCTAAGCAGGTAAGGATTATCGCATGAAACTAATTGAAGTGGCGATAAAACGCCCAGTAACGGTGTGGATGTTCACCTTAGCAATCTTGTTATTCGGTGTGGTCTCGTTATCGAGGTTGTCATTAAACTTACTGCCTGAATTGTCATACCCAACATTAACCGTCCGTACTGACTATTTAGGTGCTGCGCCTTCAGAAGTTGAACAGCTAGTAACAAAACCAATCGAGGAAGTGGTAGGAGTGGTAAAGGGCATTCGCAAGATTATATCCTCGTCTAAGGCACAGCAGTCCGATGTTGTTCTTGAGTTTGAATGGGGTACTGAAATGGACATTGCGAGTTTAGAAGTTCGCGAGAAACTAGATGTCTTGTTTTTACCTTTAGATGTTAAACGTCCATTGTTATTGCGCTTTAACCCAAGTTTAGACCCTATTATGCGTTTTGGATTCGGTCTTGTTGATACTCCTAAAACCGCGCTAAACATGCCGCCAACCCCAGGCATCGTAACTGGCTTAGATATCTCCATTATGAAACGCATTCGTACGTTTGCCGAAGATGACGTAAAACGACAATTAGAATCGGTTGAAGGTGTTGCCTCGGTGCGTATAGGCGGGGGTCTTGAAAATGAAATTCAAGTGTTAATTAATCAAAATAGAGCGAGCCAGCTAAAAATTGGTTTAGCCGATATTATTCAACGCTTAAAAGATGAAAACGTTAACGTTTCAGGTGGGCGAATAGAAGACGGCTCACAAGAATATTTAGTGCGTACTATTAATGAATTCGACACGCTTGATGATTTACGAAATGTATACATAGCCGAGCGAGAAGGGCGCTTTATAAAGCTGCAAGATATTGCTGAGGTGCAAGAAACCTATAAAGAACGTAATTCTATTACTCGCTTTGGTACTTTTGAAGGGGTTGAAATTGCAATTTACAAAGAAGGTGACGCAAACACAGTCAACGTAGCTCGCGCGGTTAGCGAACGCTTAATACACATTGAAAAAACAATGTCTAGCGAGTTTCAATTGCAAGAGGTATACGACCAATCGTTATTTATCGCGAGTGCCATAGACGAAGTGAAAATTGCGGCAATTATAGGCGGCATATTGGCCATGTTTATATTGTATTTTTTCTTACAAAATATATGGCCAACTTTAATTATTTCGATATCTATCCCAGTGTCAATTATTGCCACTTTTAATTTGATGTATCGCTATGATATTAGCTTAAACATCATGAGCTTAGGAGGCATTGCACTTGCAATTGGCTTACTTGTAGACAACAGTATTGTGGTTCTTGAAAATATCGCTAAGCATAAAAAACAAAATAAGAACACGGCGGAAGCAGCCGCAAAAGGGACGTCTGAAGTCTCTATGGCAATTGTTGCATCTACACTAACCACTATGGCAGTATTTTTTCCCTTGGTTTTTGTAGAAGGGATTGCAGGCCAGTTATTTAGTGACCAAGCGCTAACGGTTACCTTCGCATTAGCGATATCATTATTGGTCGCTTTAACACTTATTCCTATGCTGGCCGCGCGCGAAAAATCCACAGTTATTACTGCAGAGCTTGATCTTGGTCCACGAAGTACGACAAGCAAGCCAACGAATAAAGCGAGTGTTGTTCTTTACTATCTAGTATGGCCTTTTAAGTGGCTGTTCAAAATTCTTTTCTATCTTATTCCAATTGTCCTAACCCGATTAATCCTTACTTTTTTTGGCTTTGCGTCTAAAATTTTAGCATGGATATTTACGCCCATACTGTGGATGTTTAATAAGGCGTATACATCTTTGGCGCACGCGTATGGACAATTACTATGCAAGGTCATGAACGCCCGAGTGCTTGTTGTGTTGATAATTATGGGGATATCGAGTAGTTCATTATTGTTACTTCCGAAGCTTGGTATGGAGCTAATTCCTCCTATGTCCCAAGGTGAATTTAGTGTGGAAATAAATTTGCCAACAGGCGCTAAACTTGAAAATACAGATACCGTACTTGCTGAACTAGCACGCTTAACTCAGGCGCAAGAAATGGTTAAACGCACTTATTCTTTGGCCGGCACGGGTAGCCTGATGAATGCAGCATCGACCCAAGCAGGCGATCATTGGGGTAAACTCCACGTGGTGATGTCAGAGCACGCAAGTGTTCAAGATCAAGCTGATGTTCAAACAGTCCTTAGAACATATTTATCCAAGCAAGCGGGCGTACAAAGTAAATTCGGTACACCAGAATTATTTAGCTTTGCTACGCCTTTAGAAATTCAAGTCTCGGGTTACGATTTGAATTTACTTAAAAAATACGGCGATATAATTGCGAGAAAATTGGCTGAAAACGAGCGTTTTGTTGATGTGAAAAGCTCGTTGCAAAGTGGTAGTCCTGAACTAAAAATAGTATTTAACCAAGCAAAGCTGGCACAATTAGGTTTAAATGCGCCAGATGTAGCACGTTTGATAGCAGCAAAAGTAGGTGGAGAAATAGCCACTAAATTTAGCATAAACGATCGTAAAGTCGATATTCTGGTGCGTAATCAAGAGCAACAGCGAGATTCGATAGATGATATCGCGCAGTTAATTGTTAATCCTGAATCGACGCCTGCTGTTGCTTTGGCAACGGTAGCGGATATCGACATGTCGATAGGACCAAGTGAAATATCCCGGTTAAACCAGCAACGAGTGGTCATAATATCCGCAAACTTGGCGTTTGGAGATTTAGGATTAGCGACCTTAGAAGCTCAGAAAATCGTCGATAAAAGTAATCTTCCGCTTAATTTACAAGCTGTTGTAGCAGGGCAAAGCGAAGAGATGGAGGCTAGTTTTTCATCGTTACAATTGGCATTAGCGTTGGCTATCTTTTTGGTCTACTTGGTAATGGCCTCGCAGTTTGAGTCATTCTTACATCCTTTCTTAATATTATTCACGGTGCCCATGGCATGTGCGGGATCTATTTTTGGTCTGTTTATTACGGGTACTAATGTTAGCGTGGTGGTGTTTATTGGACTCATTATGCTAGCCGGTATTGTGGTGAATAATGCCATTGTACTAATTGATAGGATCAATCAATTACGTGCTAATGGTGTTAATAAATATAGTGCCATTTTGGAAGCCGCTAATAGTCGTTTACGACCAATATTAATGACGACCTTAACCACCATTTTGGGTTTATTACCTATGGCAATTGGCTTAGGGGATGGAGCTGAAATACGTGCTCCTATGGCAATAACGGTGATCTTCGGATTGCTGTTTGCGACTATGTTGACACTATTTTTAATACCTGCTTTATATAGTTTATGTGATGTTAAGCGTTTTAGGCCTAACAGCAACATTAGTAATGAGCAAAATAAGAGTGAAGGTAATAACTCAGACGCAAGCAAAGGGAATAAGGAGTCTATTTATGGATAAATTTACCCAAGCAGGCGCCTTTTTAGCTTCCTTTGCGATTCGTCGACCCGTGACTATTAGCATGATATTTTTTTCATTATTAGTAATGGGACTGGGTGCAAGTCAGTATTTACCTTTGGAAAAATTTCCAGCGATAGACTTCCCCGAGTTGTACATACAAGTACCCTATAAAGATGCAACGCCGGCAGAAGTTGAAAAAATGATCACTCGGCCTATTGAAGAAGCACTCGCCACTATGTCGGGCGTTAATCGGATGCGGTCATTCTCGAACGAAAATAGTGCCGGCGTGAGTATTCAATTTGATTGGGATGCGAATATAAAATCTAAAAGCATTGAAGCGCGTGAAAAAATAGATGCTATACGGCATTTATTGCCTGATGATGTTGAGCGCATCTTGGTATATAAGTTTAATTTGTCGGATATGCCGGTATTTCAATTAAGGTTGTCGAGTGACCGCGATATTTCCACGTCATATGATTTACTTGAGCGTAATTTAAAAATGCCAATTGAACGCGTAAAAGGCGTGTCGCGCGTGGAATTATATGGCGTACAAAAAAAACAGATTTCGATTCAGCTGGATCCAGAGCGCATGGCCGCTTTACATATTGATACCAATCAATTGGCACATAGCCTGTCACAAGCCAACTTTTCAATGAGCGCAGGGCAATTTGTTGATAATGACCAAAAAATTACAGTCAACCCTATTGGCGAATATCAAAGTAAACAAGATATTGATAATTTGATGGTTACGCGAACAGTACGCTTAAGTGACATAGCCGATATTGTTTATACAACACCACGCGCCGAAGAAGGCCGTCATTTAGATCGCACCCACGCCATTGGATTAAATATATTTAGAGAGTCGGGTGCTAATTTAGTGGAAGTGTCAAGCGCGGTTATGGCACAAATAGACATCGCAAAACAGAGTACCGCGTTTAATGGCATCAACTTATTTGTGATGCAAGACGAAGCCGATAGCGTAACAACCTCGCTCCAAGATTTATTGAACTCTGGGCTTATAGGTGCAGGGTTGTCTGTTATTGTCTTATATTTATTTCTACGTAATATCGCGACCACATTTGTGGTGGTGTTATCCGTTCCTTTTGCAATTTGTATTACCCTAGCTTGTATGTATGCCTTAGGCTATACCCTAAATATTCTTTCGCTAATGGGCTTAATGCTAGCGGTTGGGATGTTAGTTGATAACGCTGTGGTGGTGACCGAGAGCATATTTCAAGAACGCGAGAAATCGGATGATGTAATAGTAGCAACAAAAAAAGGGGTTGGCTTAGTAAGCTTAGCAGTTATAGCGGGTACAACCACTACGGCAATTGTTTTTTTACCTAACATTGTGGGTGTAAAGGCAGAACTAACCGTATTTTTAGAACATGTGGCAGTGTCTATTTGTATTTCTTTATTTGCTTCTTTACTACTAGCGCAAACACTTATTCCGCTTTTAACCACAAAGTTAAGCATTAAAAGAACACGCTTGGGAAAGACTCCAAAAAAAGTATCAAAAATCGCAAAACGATATGCTAACGCGCTACGTTGGAGCATTGCCAATCAAGGTAAAACAGCTCTTATTGCAATAATCATTTTAGCCAGCACAGCTATTCCTATGACGTTTATTAACAGTGATGATGACAGCAACAATAATCAAGACCGAATTTGGCTAAACTATGATATTCAGGGTAATTACAGTCTTCAGGAAGTCGAAAAAACCGTGAATAAAATGGAAGCTCACCTGTATGCAAATAAGGCGCGGTTTCATATTAAGCAAGTGTATACCTATTTTGAAGCGGGTCATGCTGTTTCTGGTATTACTTTAGAAGATAATATTCCATTAACCGTTAGCGAACTTAAGCAACAAATTAAAGAAAGCTTTCCAGCCTTCGCAAGAGCCAAGCCCACTTTTCAATGGGATGAGGGAGCAGGCGGCGGTATTCGCATTAGTTTATTGGGCCAGTCTTCTGAAACCCTAATGACAATAGCGAATCAAATTGTGCCAATAATAAGCAGCATAAAAGGCTTAACCGATGTTAAAGCCGATATAGATGCACAAAATTACGAATTGCAAATTCGCGTAGACCGAGAAAAAGCGTTTCGTTTTGGCGTAAACACGAAATTAGTCGCCGATGTCGTTAGTACGGCTTTAAGGGGTAACAATTTACGCACGTTTAGAAACGACATCGATGGTGAAATCAATATTAGACTCACTTATGATGAATCGCTACAAACCTCTATAGAGAAACTCAAAAGCCTAACAATTATAAGAACCGATAACCAGAACGTTACACTAGACATGCTTGCGAATATGCAGATTAGATCAAGGATGTCTCAAATTGAGCGAACTTCACGACAAACGTCACTCGCCTTAGGCGCAAATTTAGAAAACGAATTTACGATAGAAGAAGCCCGCAAAAGCATTGAAGCCATTATGCAGAATATTGAATTTCCCTCAGGTTACACATGGACTCTTGACGGCAGTTTTCAGCGTATGGATGAAGATGAATCGATTATGATAACCAACATGATATTGGCGATTATTATGATTTATATAGTAATGGCCGCTTTGTTTGAATCGTTATTATTGCCAATGGCGGTGCTAACGTCTTTAATATATTCATTTACTGGCGTTTTTTGGGCATTTTTACTTACCAATAACGCCATGACCGTAATGGGCATGATTGGCATGTTGATACTAATGGGAATTGTAGTGAATAACGGCATTGTGCTAGTCGATAGAATTAATCAATTGAGCCATACAGGATTAAGTGTGCCTGACGCCATTATAGAGGGTTGCTTAACAAGAGTAAGGCCCATTTTAATGACGGTTTCGACGACTGTACTGGGCCTGGCTCCATTAGCCCTTGGCGACGTTAATATTGGTGGTGATGGTCCCCCTTATGCGCCTATGGCAATTGCCATTATTGGAGGATTGCTATTTAGCACAATAACGAGTTTGTTTTTAGTGCCAATTGGCTATTTACTGCTACTTAAGTTAAGACGAAATACGCTTGAAATGATTGCGGATAGTAAGCTTTATGTCCTTCGTGTTTTTAAGGTGTGAATAGTTAACCTCAATCCCGGATAAGAAACAGCGTTCGGCGGCGCTATTGAATGCACAAAGCAGAAATCTTGCAAATTAGATGAAATAAATCTGAGTTTACACGGTCTTACTTATTTCAATATTTGTTTAAATCTTTTAAGGAATTTTTATGTCAAGCTCTGCAAATACTCACTTTCGAAACCGCCTGCAATGGTCACTTTTTTCACTTCGTTTAGGCGTTTTTATTGTGATGATTATGTGGACGCTTGATAAATTTGTTAATCCTGGTCACAGTGCTCGAATATTTGAAAAGTTTTATGGCATTAGTGGTTCAACCGAAATGATTACGTATTTTTTAGGGGGACTCCAATTAGTGTTGGTATTGGCATTTTTGGTAGGATTTAAAAAGCGCTTTACTTATGGTGTTATTTTTTTAATGCATGGCTTATCTACACTTTCATCTTACAATCAGTATATAGACGGCTTTAATAACTTATTGTTCTTTGCCGCTTGGCCAATGTGGGCAGCAACTTTTACACTATATTTGCTGCGTGATGAAGACCTTAAGTTTACCGTAAAGTAATGCTTAGGTTTTAGTTGTATGGGTCCACAGACTTTGTGCGCATTTGAAAAAACGCGCATAAAGTTCACTTGTGTTTTTCTTATTCATAATTATGTGTTTGTATTTTGGCCTTGCACTATTTCTTTATTCTGAAGACAAATCAAAGATGAATAAAAGAGTTAGAAACCGTTGTAAACAGTTGTAGAACAACTGTTTACAGTAAGTATGAGGAATTAGCATTGGTTACTGGCACGTTTGACCAGTATGACAAGTTGTCAAAGGTTCACTTTGATGTCGTAAATAATCAGCGGGCAGAATTTAATAAAAACGTTTCTTCCAAAATAAAAGAGTATGCGCCACAAGAACTTACTACCATGCTTAGAAAGATGTTTGATGTCGATTTTTTTGATTCGGCTGAAAAAAAATACGTTTTTTAAAAACATCGGTGAGATAGTCACTCTATTAGAAACACTTGAAAAGCTAAAAATGATTTCAGAGCAAAAAGTATTTTCAGAGAACCAAAAACTCCACCACTCACTACGTGGTCTTTTTTTGAATGAAATTAGCGATAGAAATTCTAATAGTCTGTTAGCTAGTATATTTTAAGTCATTAAATTGATAATTAAATCAATACTTTAATGAATATGGATACCTACGCATTTAATGCTATCGATATTAGCAGTTAGGTAAAAGGTTCACGTATTGTGAACTTAAGTCTGATATGTTACGATTAACATATTGTGAAGGGTAATGGATGTTAGATGCACATTATATCGAAAAAGCCATTTGAGGAAGCAATTAGAAAGTATCCGAAATATGCAACTGCCATTGTAAAGTCGTATAGTATTTTAAAAAAAATTGATTGCAAAACGCCGGAAGAATTAAAGACTGTTTTTAACAGTTTAGATAATTTCAAATACAGAGATAAATGGTACGTAATTGATATTTCGGGTAATAACATTCGATTAATGGCATTTATTGAATTCAGAGTGGGAAAGATGTTTGTTAAACATATAGTAAATCATCCCGACTACGATAAATTATGCGAACGATATGCAAAGGGGGAGTTATGAATTTACAACGTATTGAGCAAAGTATTAGCAGCATCGTGGATGAGGCGAACTTTATCTTAAAGATAAATAATAAGAATGAGCATGAGAAAGCTCTGTCGTTAATGGATCAACTTATCGAAGATTATGATAAACACGAGCCATTGATAGAATTGTTGAGCATTAGTATCGAAAAATACGAAAATACCGCAGATGAATTTATTGTTTTCAATCAAAGTCTATCGGAAATTAATTCTGGCATTTCGGCTTTAGAGGTCCTGATGGATCAGCATAATCTTAATACGACTGATTTTGAGAATGAAATAGGTGGTAAAAGTTTAGTGTCAATGATCTTAAACGGAAAGCGGGCGCTAAATCTAAAACATATTCGCAAACTGTCTGAGCGTTTTCACGTTGCACCACAATTTTTCATCTGACACATGGGTGACAATAGACTTAGAAACCTTGAGTTAATATAGACAATCGATTTTGCTTGGTAATAATGCTTGGTTTAAGAAAACGGCATAATCTAAATCTGCGACAAAAATGCAAGAATGTTTAACGCTAAGTTAATTAGATTTAACATTTACCACATGGCAGGTATTTTAAATAATTAGAGAGAAGTAATCAGTTTGGACAATTTACTTGAACCAATTAATAAGTTTCTACAATGCCCCACGCCACAAAGCTGGGTAGAGGAAGCCATTAAACCCGAAAACCTTGCCATGCTCTTACGGGATCACCTAGTCTGTGAGCTAAAAGCAGCGCAAACTGCCATGTGGCTTATTCGCAAGTATGCCGTTGATAAGACCAGTGGTGAAGCTTTATTAAATTGGTTGCAGCCTTACGAGAAGTTTGTTTATCGTAAAGAGGGAGATCTTGAAACCTTGGCGCAGAAACTGACATTTTCGAGATCAATTTTGCCAAAAAGTAATTCTCCGATTGGTCAAGACCTCATTGATAAAATGGTGTTGTTGATTAAAGAGGAACTGCATCACTTTTATCAAGTGTTAGAAATAATGCATAAACGAGATATTAGCTATGACAATATAAGCGCGGGTCGATACGCAAAAGGCCTTATGTCAAAAGTGAAAACGCATGAGCCCGCTATTCTTATTGATAAACTTATTTGTGGTGCTTATATTGAAGCAAGATCGTGCGAGCGCTTTGCTAAACTTGCCCCGCACCTTGACGACGAACTTGAAAAATTTTATACCTCTTTATTGCGTTCAGAGGCGCGACACTTTGAGGACTACTTGTCGCTAGCGCAAAAAGTAGCGGGCGGTGATATCTCTAACAGAATTGCCTTTTTTGGGAAAGTAGAGGCCGATTTAATTGAATCGTTTGATGATGATTTTAAGTTTCACAGTGGTAATCCAATAGCCTAATGAAGTAACCGCATATATTACTGTATCTGTTATCGCGCATTTTCTATCTGCGCGAATTTTTCAGCTTCACAGGCGAGTAGTTTTTGCTCACTTCTGTTAATCGTAACTTGTGTGTTTTCTAATTGCGTCTGAGTTTGTGACACTAATTCACGTGAACTTTGTAATTGTTCAGTTAGCTCTTGTATAGACCTATTCAGACGCTCTTGGTTTTGTAATATTTCAATGACATATTCTGTATCAATTGGATCATTTGTTTGTTTACTTTGATTATGAAATAACGCAAACAAAACGATAATATTAACGATAAGTAACAATATGTACTTTATACTGCGGTTGAACATATCCTCATCCTTTTATCTGAAATAACACCCATGAAAATGATAAATTATCATCATTTAGAGCGAATTTTAAATTTATTTTTGTCAATAGGGGTTAAAACGCGACCGTCATAACGAAAAATTAGTAAGCCAATACTAGCTTCGCATTTAAGAATGATTGGAAAACTGACGTGTTTCTAATGATAGTTTATCAGCTTGTGCAACCAATATACTACCTTGACTATACCAGTCGCCTAACACTATTCGCCTTACTGGCGCATTGTTGATCGTAAATTCATGAATGTCGGGTCTATGAGTGTGACCATGAATAAAAAGATTGACGTCAAATTTTTGCATTGCGGCAATCACTTCAGATTGGGTCACATCCATAATTTCGGCCGTTAAATACTGTTGGTTATTTTTGCTGGTTTGACGTCCTTTTGCTGCCATTTTTCGGCGAAAAGACAAGGGTAATGCGCGCATTAATTTTGGCCACCACCAGCCCCGCGCTTTTTTGCGAAATTTCATGTACTCAATATCGCGGGTGCATAATTCGTCACCGTGCGAAATTAAGACTCTTTGACCATATAAATCAATGACATGTTGTTCAGGCAACAACTGCATATTGCATTGTTTTGCATATTCCTTGCTAATGGCAAAATCTCGATTACCGTGAATAAAGTAAACCGGCATGGATTGGCTCACTTGATGAATAACCCGCGCAACCTGCTGACTAAAGTCAGTTACATTGTCATCGCCTATCCAGACCTCAAACAAGTCGCCTAAAATATACAGTGCATCGGCGCCTATAACATCGTTTTGCATAAAATCAAAAAAGCACTGGGCGATATCGCTTCGCTCAGCGCTTAAATGCAAGTCGGATATGAAAAGAGTTTTACTCATTAGTGACTGTGCAACACATCGTTGCTTATCTTATGCTTCAACAACACTGGCCGATTCAATCACAACATCGTCTACCGGTACATCTTGATGACCACCTGAGTTTCCGGTTTTAACATCTCTAATTTTATTAACAATATCCATACCCTCAACGACTTCGGCAAATACGCAATAACCATAACCTTGTGAGTTTGGCGCGCTAAAGTCTAAGAAATCGTTATCTTTCACGTTAATAAAAAACTGGCAAGTTGCAGAGTGAGGCTCGTTTGTACGCGCCATCGCTAAGGTACCCGCTTTATTGCTTAAACCGTTGTCAGCTTCATTTTTAATTTCGCTTTTCGTTGGTTTTTGGCTAAGGCCTGATTCAAAACCACCACCTTGAATCATAAAGTTACTGATCACTCTATGAAAAATGGTGTTGTCGTAAAAGCCTTCATTTACGTAAGATAAAAAGTTTTCTACCGTGTTTGGAGCCTGTTCCGTAAAAAGCTTAATTTTGATGTCGCCAAAGTTCGTTTTTAAAACAACCATGTTTATTCCTATAAGTTAACGGTGAGTTTTCACGCTATATTAACCTGAGTCCAGGTTATGTTAGACAATATGGTAGCCTAGTTGGCTACCAAGGTGTTAGAATTCGATGCATATTTTGAAGTAATCTTAGCCGAAAGTCATTTTTATTTATGTTGCAGATATACAATACGCTATCGAAACAAAAACAAGCCTTTATTCCTATCGTCGAAAATAAAGTAGGCATTTATGTATGCGGTATAACCGTATATGACTTGTGTCATATGGGCCATGCACGCACTTATCTAAGTTTTGATATTGTGGTACGTTATTTACGTCATTTAGGCTACGAGGTTACCTACGTTCGCAATATTACTGATGTGGATGACAAAATTATCCAACGTGCGCAAGAAAATAATGAAACGCCCAGTCAATTGACTCAGCGCACTATTGCGGATATGCACCAAGATTTTGCCGCTTTGAACTTGTTAGTTCCTGATATAGAGCCAAGAGTTACCACACATATGCCCGAAATTATTGACGTGATTTCTCGCTTAGTCGAAAAGGGGTATGCGTATCAAGCTGCGTCGGGTGACGTATTGTTTAAAGTATCTAGTTACCAAGACTACGGGAAATTGAGCAAGCAGGATTTAACGCAGTTAGTCTCGGGTATAAGAGTGAAAACTACTCAGGATAAACAAGATCCTTTAGATTTTGTATTGTGGAAAACGTCGAAAGAAGGTGAAGTTTCATGGCCTTCGCCTTGGGGAGAAGGGCGTCCAGGTTGGCATATTGAATGCTCCGCGATGAATTACAAGCACCTAGGTGAGCACTTTGATATTCATGGTGGTGGTTCTGATTTAATATTTCCGCATCATGAAAATGAGGTGGCACAATCATGCTGTGCATTCGATACTGAGTATGTGAATACGTGGATGCATACGGGTATGGTACAAATAGATAACGAGAAAATGTCTAAATCCTTGGGCAATTTCTTTACACTACGCAGCGTTCTAGAACAGCACGATGCTGAAACATTAAGATTTTTCTTAATGTCTGCGCATTACCGTAGTCAACTTAGTTATTCACAAGACAATATCAATCAAGCACGCGCTAGCTTAGAGCGTTTGTATACGGCGCTGCGCGATGTAAAGCCTAATATGCAGGTAAACGTTGTGCAAGGTGGTTATTTGGCAAGCTTTGAAAGCGCCATGAATGACGACTTCAATATGCCCATTGCGGTTTCGGTATTGTTTGATGTTGTCAAAGATTTAAATAAGCAAGATAGCCAAAGTCAAGCTGCACAAGACTTAGCCGGTATATTGCTAAAATTGGGTGGAATTTTAGGCATTCTACAAAGCGAACCTAGTCAGTTTTTGCAGGGCGACAATAATGATGAATTTGCGACGCAAGTAAAAGCGCTTATTGAGCAACGTAAACAAGCACGTGCTGACAAAGATTGGTCGGCTGCCGACGCTGTGCGTGACCAGCTTACTGAACTGGGTGTGGTGCTTGAAGAAAGTAAACAGGGCACTAGCTGGCGAAAAGCATAGTGTCAAATTGATAGCGCTCCAATATCTGGGCGCTTTCAATCCTTGTCACTTATTCTTCAATACTAAAAATAAGCAATTAAGTGCGCGTAACATCTACGCGTATTTTTAGTTTTTGGCCAGGTTGTAAATATTTGCTCCCATTTAAGTTATTCCATTTAGCTAAATCTGTTATTTTAACTTTAAACTTATCTGCAATGCGAGCTAAGGAATCACCTGTACGTACCGTATAAACAAGATTTCTTATTACCGGCGAATTTGCATCAGGGATAGGCACTTGATCTGTCCATATCACTATATTTGCCCCCACTTTTAGTGGATCGGTAGGCGCCATCTTATTCCATTTTGCCAGCTTTCTTACGTTAACTTTATGTGCCATGGCAATATCCCAAAGCGTATCACCTGAGGCCACAGTATGCTCAATTTTGTGTTCCGCCCGTTCAATAGATTGCGTTTTTACCAATCGTTGATCAACCGATAAACTATAGTCGGAAAGTTCTTTTAACGACACCGGCACAAGTAAGTAATTATTAACATAAATGGTGTTGTCGAGAATATTATTGACCTGCTTTATCACCGCTATACTGCTTGAATATTTATTGGCAATAACGCCCAAGCTTTCGCCACTTTTAACTTGATGACGCACCCAGTTAAGCCGCTCTTTGCTGCTGGTGTTCGCTAAAGCTTCACTAAATGCTTCTGCTTTTTCAATGGGAACAATAAGATGATGCGGCCCATCAGGATCAGTCGCCCATCTATTGTAACCAGGATTGAGTGCTTGTAATTCGGCAATGGTTAAGTCGGCCATACCTGCCGCCAAGGCTAAGTCTATTTGTGAGCCAACATCAATCACTTCAATTACCGGTGCATTGGTAATGGCAGGCCAAATAAAGTTATATTGTTCTTGATGTTTAAGAATATCCGCAAGGGCTAACAGTTTTGGTACGTAAGCGCGAGTTTCTCGAGGTAAATCAAGAGACCAAAAATCAGTCGATTTACCCGCTCGTTTATTTTTCTTTATGGCTCTTGATACGCGACCTTCACCGCTATTGTAGGCAGCCAAGGCATGCAGCCAATTGCCGTCAAACATGTTATTAAGATAGCGCAAATATTTAATTGCGCCCTCGGTAGAAGCCACAATGTCGCGGCGGCCGTCATACCACCATGTTTGCTTCATACCAAAGCGTTTACCGGTACCCGGTATAAACTGCCACATTCCTGACGCACGCCCATGGCTATAAGCAAAGGGATCAAATGCACTTTCAACAATAGGCAATAACACAAGCTCCATGGGCATATTTTCAGCTTCTAATCGCTCAACCATATAATATAAGAATGGCCGCGCCCGTTTAGATACTCTTTGCATGTAGGCCGGATGTTTTAAATACCAATTTCTTTGAGCATCCAGCCTATTTTGATTTTCAGGGATAGGAAGATTGAGCTGATACTGAATCTTTTCCCATAGGTTGTTGACCTTATTAGGATCAATTGGGTCAGGCTCAATCAAGGCTATTTCTACCTCTTCGGTTGGGTGAATAACGCTTAAAACGCCCTCGTCGTAGGTTTCGCAATCATCGTTATGCTGCGCACTGCTTTGTTCGCTTTCAGCAGGGCAAGGTTGTAAGTTGTCTACGCTTAGGTTAGGTGTTAACTCGGTGATTGTTTCAATAGCCTCAGAATCACTTTCATTACTAAGATTTGGCGCTACTTGACAAGCGCATAAAATGATAACGAGTCCTAATGGGAAAAATAACTTCATGATGTCCTTTTATTAAATAGTGACATTAGATGTCGATTATTGACAATAATACATTTATCACGATTTATATGCACTTAACATACCAATAGCAAATACAAAATACAAAATAGACCCTCATTCGGTATCTACCAAAGCGTGTTTTAACTAACTAAAAATTATCTTTTAATTTTCGTAAACTGGCAAATACTTGAATTCCAGAATCATGTGTTGGCGCTTGTTCAATCTTTAAGGATTGAATAATGTTAGGGCTATGACAGCGTAAAAACGGATTAATTGCAGATTCTTTTTCAATAGTGCTAGGTAATGTGATTGCGTCTTGTTGGCGCTGCTGTTTCACCCAATCTGCATATTTTATTAGATCTTTATTTTGCTTATCAACATGTAACGCAAACTTAATATTCGCTTGTGTGTATTCATGTGTGCAATAGACTTTTGTGCTAGGCGGCAAAGCGGCTAATTTTTGTAAGGAAGTATAAAATACATCAGCCGTGCCTTCAAACATGCGGCCGCAACCAGCTGAAAATAAAGTATCACCACAAAACACTAAGTCATCTGTCACAAACACAATATGATCAAGTGTATGTCCAGGGGTTTCAAGTACACTAAATGTGACGTTTAATGCAGCTACACTAAAACTGTCATTTTCCACCAAGGTATGCGTGATGCCTTTAATATCTGGATTATTTGGCCCATACACTTGGGCATTAGGAAAGGCGGCCAGTAAGTCTAATACGCCACCCGTATGATCGTAATGATGGTGCGTAATTAAAATGGTATCTAAGTTAAGATTATGCTTGGTTAAAAAGGAAATAACCGGTTTTGCATCGCCTGGATCAACTACCAGTGCAGATTCTTGATTATGCATCGCCCAAATATAGTTATCATTAAACGCTTTGATAGGGCTAATATCGGCTAAGTTTGTAGATGGCTGAGTCATCGTCAATATTGTCCTTTAAGTTGAAGTAAGTGAAAGCACCATAGTACCATCAGTTGTTTCGTATGATAGTATCATATCCAGAAGGTTCAGTTTTGTATCACGCGATTGGAGAAAATTAATGGTAGTGCGTTCTGCTCGAAGCGAACGAAGTTTAGAATATCCAGAGAGTTGGCAGCAGCTTAGCCAAGGTGAAATTGCGCGTAGCGAACTTGAACAAGCATTAATACCTATAAGCGAACGTATCTTTGGTTATTATTTAGTCAAAATAGGCAGCTTAAGTAGCCAAATTGCGTTACCAAATTGCCCAGTCAAATATCAATTTAACTGTTCCGAACAAGCTAATGAACAGAGTCATTTGTGCGCTAAGTCTGCGAAACTGCCTTTTCAAAAGGGAAGTGTAGACGCTTTCTTCGTATTAGGAGAGCTTGATTTTGCGCAAGATCCGCATCAAATTTTGCGTGAAATAGACCGTGCGATTACCGCTGATGGTAGAGTGGTTATTGCTGGGTTTAACCCCTTTAGTATTGCGGGGATTATTAAATACCTGCCAATTAATCGTAAAAACATACTTCACAAAGGGCGGTTTTTTACCGCCGGTCGAATTAAAGATTGGTTACAACTATTAAGTTTTGAGATTGTTAGGCAAGAAAATCTTGTGTATTCGTCTTTGTTCATGCGCCAAAGCTTAAATAGCCAAAGTCGTGTTCAAAAGTGGTGTAAGCGATATTTCCCATGGTTTTCGTCTATGTATATCATTGAAGCCCGAAAACGAGAAATTCCATTAACGCCAATTAAACCAGCTTGGAAGTTAACACCCAAGTTTAGCGCCTCAAGTACTGCCGCAGCAAGAACCATGCAGTCTAAACAAACTGCACAGCCCAGTGTTTTTAAGTAGTCATATTTTCTTATTTAACGCGCATACCCGGCGTAGCACCTGCGTGTGGCTCCAGAATGTAAATATCTTTTCCACCGGGTCCTGCCGCTAACACCATGCCCTCAGACATACCAAAGCGCATTTTTCGCGGCGCCAAATTAGCGACCATTACCGTGTGCTTACCAACAAGATCTTGCGGGTCATATGCCGACTTTATACCTGCAAACACTTGACGCTTTTCATTGCCAATGTCTAACTCTAGACGTAATAATTTGTCGGCTTTTTCGACGGCTTCAGCATGCACTATTTTTGCAATTCTAAAGTCGACTTTCGCAAAATCTTCAAAACTAATAGTTTCGGCTACCGGTTCTATGTCATTTGTATTAGCGAGTAAACGCGTATCTTTAGTTGCCTTTAAATTTTCTTTGGAGGCTTCTATCATTGTAGCTACCTTATCGCTGTCCACGCGTTGTATCATGGCTTTAAACTTATTAATACTATGTCCTAGTTTGACCTCTTGAATGCTAGCCCATGTAAATTCATCATTTAAAAATACCTGTGCATCTTGCGATAATTTGGGCAATACTGGGGTTAAGTAAATCATTAGTATTCGGAATAAATGAATGCCCATTGAACATACATCGTGAGTAAATGCTTGTTGGTTTTCGTCTTTTACTGTTACCCAAGGCGCTTGCGCGTCAATATATTGATTCGCTCTATCAGCAAGTGCCATAATATCGCGGATCGCTTTATTGTATTGTCTAGACTCAATTGATTCTGCTATTGAATTCTCAGCTTGTTGAAATGCCGCAAGCAATTCTGGATTCTCAATGTTGTTGGATAACTTAGCGTCAAATTTCTTTGAGATAAAGCCTGCACATCTAGATGCGATATTAACCACTTTACCGACTAAATCGGCATTCACTTTTTGCACGAAATCTTCAAAGTTTAAATCGATATCCACAACAGAATCGTTAAGTTTACTGGCAAAATAGTAGCGTAAGTATTCTGGGTTTAAATGCTCTAAGTAGGTACGGCCTTTAATAAAGGTGCCTTTTGACTTCGACATCTTTGCACCGTTAACGGTGACGAAACCATGAATATTAACCGCGGTTGGTTTTCTAAAGCCGGCGCCTTCAAGCATAGCTGGCCAAAATAAACAGTGGAAATAGGTAATATCTTTACCAATAAAATGATATAGCTCGGTATCGTTGCCGTTTTGCCAAAATTCTTCATCATTAATGCCGTGTTTATTAGCATAATTTTTAAAACTCGCCATGTAACCCACGGGGGCATCTACCCATACATAAAAAAACTTGCCCGGCGCGTTAGGAATTTCAAAACCAAAGTAGGGCGCGTCGCGGCTAATGTCCCACTGCTGTAAGCCTTGCTCAAACCATTCTTCTAATTTATTAGCCATTTCATTTTGGATGGCACCTGAGCGGATCCACTCTTTCAACATACCTTCAAATTTAGGCAAATCAAAAAAGTAATGTTCAGAGTCTTTTAAAATAGGCGTAGCACCTGACACAACAGAGCGCGGATTTTTAACTTCTGTTGGGCTATAAGTTGCACCACAAACATCACAGCTATCGCCATTTTGATCTTCGCTGCCACATTTAGGGCACGTGCCTTTCACAAAACGGTCGGGTAGAAACATCTCTTTTTCAGGATCGTATAACTGGCTAATAACACGTTTAGAAATATAACCATTTTCGTTTAAGCGGTTGTATACCAGTTCACACAGCTCTTTGTTTTCAGGTGAGTGTGTTACATAATAGTTATCGTATTCTACTAAAAAGTCTTTTAAATCTTGATGATGTTCGGTACGTGTTTGCTCAACCATTTGTTCTGGCGTTATGCCTAGTTCTTGAGCTTTTAACATTACCGGTGTGCCATGCGCGTCGTCAGCACAAACGCTATAGCATTGGTGGCCTTTTAAACGCTGAAAACGCACCCATATGTCGGTTTGTATATGTTCTAACAAATGTCCTAAGTGAATAGAACCGTTTGCATACGGCAGGGCACTGGTGACCAATATGCGGCGCTGACTAGATTGCATCGAGTAATAACCTTTGTTCAGTGTTTTAAATTCAAGGGCAAGATGTTAGCCGAAACTCGTGTTATTTGCACCCTGAATTAGGCATAATTAGTACTAAATTAGTGAGAGTAGCAAATATATGTTGTGCAAACTCACGATAATTATCCCTATCATGACGGAAACTAAACATAATGAAGTTTTTTAAAAGAACAAACTCAAGGTCTTCCGAAAAACACTTACAACAGCAAACCGCAAAATCGGCTGGCAGTGGCGGGACAGACATTAAACAAAAAGTGCATAGTATAATTTGTGGAATGTTTACGATAAGTAAGCCTGATTTACTTAAGATAAGCGTAACTGACGCCAAAACAATCGACATTTATTTTCCATTTGTATTAAATGCACTATGGCCAGAAGTGAAGAAGAAACTGGAAAAAGAACTCGGATCGCAATTTTTGTTTAACAAACATTACAATGTTCCCATTTTTAATGTAAAAAAGCCGCCTATCAAAAATGTGAAAAACATCATAGCGGTTTCATCCGGAAAAGGCGGTGTTGGTAAATCGGCCACTGCACTAAATTTGGCTATTGCGCTGAAAACACAGGGGGCTAGAGTTGGCATTTTAGATGCAGATATTTATGGTCCATCTATTCCGATAATGTTGGGTACGCAAAATGAACATCCAGAAAGCCCAGACAATAAAATAATGCGCCCAGTGATGGCACATGGCTTAGCCTCAAACTCTATTGGATATTTGGTGCAAAATGACCATGCTTCTATTTGGCGTGGCCCTATGGCAAGTAAAGCCTTAAGTCAGTTATTAACAGAAACACAGTGGCCAATGCTCGATTATTTGATTGTTGATATGCCACCCGGCACCGGAGATATTCAGTTAACCATGTGCCAGCAGTTACCATTAACCAGTGCGATTGTGGTTACTACGCCTCAGGATATCGCACTTTCTGATGCTGCAAAAGGTATTGCTATGTTTGATAAACTGGATATTCCGGTATTGGGTATTATCGAAAATATGAGTTATTTTGAATGTGGTCACTGCCATCAAAGAACCGCAATTTTCTCCGAAAAAGGGGCGCAAAAATTATCTGATAAATACGCACTGCCTTTATTGGCGCAAGTACCACTTGATCCAATTTTGAGAGAATACGCAGATAAGGGCCGCTCTTTAATTGATGAACAACCAGATCATGCTATTTCGGTCATTTATAAACAAGCCGCAATCGACATAGCACGTAATTTATGTGAACGTGCAGAGTTACTGCCCGTGGCAGCGAATATGCTAAATAATATTGAAATTACGAAACTAGACTAAATGACAGAATAGCTAATATGACGCAGTGGCAAACTTGCATGCAACATTAACTAACCGCATAATACCCGTTAATGTTGCACGCAAATACTCATATCAATTTTTATTGTTCATCAAGGGCGACATATACCTATCTTAGTTAACACCTTACACGACAAGAAGTAACTCTATGCGATTATGTGACAAGGATATAAAAAAATATTTGGCTAGTGGTGAGATCATCATTTCTCCAAAGCCATCAGAAGTTGATATTAGCGGTGTAACAGTAGATGTTCGTTTAGGCAGTAAATTTAGAGTGTTTGAAAGTCATCATGCTCCTTTCATTGATTTAAGTGGACCAAAGCACGAAGTACAAGCCGCGCTTGATAATGTGATGAGCGACGAAATTGAAATAGCCGACGATAAAACGTTTTTTCTGCACCCGGGTGAACTCGCCATTTCGGTGACCTATGAATCGATTACATTGCCAGGTAATATGGTGGGTTGGCTTGATGGCAGGTCTTCACTGGCGCGTTTAGGACTAATGGTGCATGTGACTGCGCACCGAATAGATCCAGGTTGGTCAGGAAATATAGTGCTGGAGTTTTTTAATTCGGGGAAACTGCCTTTGGCGTTAAAACCAAAAATGAAAATTGGCGCGCTAAGTTTTGAATTATTATCCGATTATGCCGAAAAACCTTACAACTCTCGAGACGATGCTAAGTACAGGGGTCAAGACGGTGCAGTAGCAAGCAGAATAGGTAGTGATGATTAAAGTAGTAGACCGCATTTTATTACCATTACTATTGTCTTCACTTATGTGTTTGAGGTTGTCACGTTATGTATGATTTGGTGGGTGATATTCATGGCTTTGACGAACCCTTAATCGCACTATTGGAACGATTAGGCTATGCCCCAAAACAAGGCGTATGGCAGCATCCAACCCGCACGCTTATTTCTTTAGGTGATCTGGTTGATCGTGGGCCTGGACAAAAGAATGTAGTCGATATTTTGAAAACGATGCAGCAACATGGAAAAGCGATTGTGCTTATGGGCAATCATGAGTTCTATGCGATTGCATGGCAATTAAGAGATGAAGAGGGGCAACCGTTTAGGCCCCATTCGGTTAAAAATTTACACGAGCATAAAGCCTTTTTAGATCAAACTACAGCAGGCTCTGCTTGGTATCTAGATACTATTGAGTGGTTTAAAACGCTGCCACTTTTTTATGCGACCAGCCGCATTAGATGTGTGCACGCCGCTTGGCACGAGCAGCATATTGAAACGCTACAGGCATACACCAATGAACAAGGCATGATTAAGGACCATGTGTGGGCATCGCCAAAAAATATCGATATTGGTTTTTATAAATCATTAGAATATTGCTTAAATGGTCCTAAGTTAAAGTTACCTGAAGGAGAGTCATTTACTGATTCAGCAGGTAAGAAGCGTGAACGGGTTCGATTGAAATGGTGGGATCTCACCAATCGACCAACCTATCGAAATGCATGTACTTCGGTTCCCGATCCAATGGAGCTTCCAGATAGTCCCATTGCCCTATCTTCGTTGCCATCAATAAAAGGAAATCGACCTATCTTTTTTGGTCACTATTGGATGCAGGGTAAACCGCATTTAATGAAAGATAATATTGCGTGCTTAGATTGGTCAGTTGTACAAGACGATGGCGTTTTGGCTGCATACCGCTTTGATGGTGAACAAAAATTAGATGAAAGTAAATTGGTATGGGTGTAATACTTGTATTAAGTGTACTGGGCAATACAAAAAAAACGGTATTTTTCGGCAATTCGTTTAAATACTAAGCACTTATAGAAATTTAGTCACAATAACAGTAGATATTTACTTACATATCCATATAATACGTCGCTCGGTCGGTGTGTGGCGCAGCTTGGTAGCGCACTTCGCTGGGGGTGAAGGGGTCGTAGGTTCGAATCCTATCACACCGACCAATTAATTC